>Ga0208825_1000144_pt1 | contig 71155 bp, 61 predicted proteins | sample AD_UKC113_MetaG_FD_184450 | JGI IMG/M metagenome (GOLD analysis project Ga0208825, IMG submission 184450) | Active sludge microbial communities of municipal wastewater-treating anaerobic digesters from Hong Kong - AD_UKC113_MetaG (SPAdes)... | ecosystem: Engineered > Bioreactor > Anaerobic >...
CGACCGGTGTTCTTTCCTGGTGTAATGAAGTGGCTGCCCTGCCCGTTCATAACATGAGACAGACTCACCATCCTGATGCCTGGAAAATAGATGGTGAAAGACTGAATAATGCCCGGGTGGCCACCTACGGCTGCCCTAACTGCACCATGAGGTGTGGCATTGCCATCCGGGATCACGAAGGCCATGAATCAGAGCTCGATTATGAAAACATTGGGACTCTGGGCAGCAATCTGGATATTTTTGAACTCGACCAGGTTGGTTCCCTCAATTATCTATGCGATGACTATGGACTTGATACGATCTCAGCTGGCGATACCCTGGCTTTCTACGCTGATGCTATTGAGCAGGGAGCTATTAAAGGCGACTTCCGCTTCGGCGATGCCGAAATGGCCAAACAATTGCTCGGTATGGCGGCCAGAAGGCAAGGGGAAATTGGCAATTTACTGGCTGATGGTACCATGAGAATGTCCAGAGCTATCGGACATGGTTCTGAGGCTTATGCCATGCACGTTAAAGGACTGGAAATTTCCGCCTATAACTGCAAATTCTGTCCTGGAATGGCCCTGGCTTTTGCTACCTGTCCGCTGGGTGGTCACCATAAAGATAGCTGGGTCATTACTTTTGAGATTAAACAGACCAGGCGTGATTCTTATGGACCTGAAAAGGCAGCCAAGGTTATCGAATTGCAGAGAATCAGAGGCGGCTTGTTTGAGTTCATTGTCGCCTGTCGTTTTCCCTGGATTGAATTAGGCTGGCCGCTTGACCACTACCCTGAATATTTCAACCGGGTAACCGGATTGACCTGGTCTCTGGATGACTTCTGGAAAATATCTGACCGAATTTATGCTCTGATGAAATTTTTCTGGGTCAGAGAATTTCCAGATTGGGACAGAACCAGGGATTATCCGCCAATGATCTGGTTTGATCCCAGTAATGCTGATAAAGATGGGCCGATTGCCGGCCAGGTGCTCGAACTTGATAAGTTCAACCAGCTGCTTGACCATTACTATGAACAAAGAGGCTGGGACAAAAGAGGAATTCCAACCAGAAAAACCGCCGAAGCCCTCGACCTCAAAGACGAGATAGCGGAAGTAGAAAAATATACCAAGCTGGAATAGAATAAAAAAAGAATGTCGATGATAACAATCACAGTCAAATTGATTGGTCCCCTGATTAACCTGGCAGGCTTTTCAGAAAAAACACTTGAGTTTCCAGCTGAAACCACAGTGGAAGAAGTTCTGGCTTCACTACCTATCGATCCACAGAGGCCAAAAATCGTGACCAGAAATGGGCAAGCTGTGGCTCCAGGTGAAAAGCTCAAAGATGGCGACCGGCTGGCTATCTCCCCCATTTATTCTGGCGGGTAAAGATATCAGGCGGTTTTCCCAGGAATATTAATTATAGTTTTCTAACCAGAAGTTTCCTCGACAAGTTGCCAGTCACAGACAAGCGAGGAAAATACTTTTTGTAGCCAGCCCGGCCCAAGACACAAACACTCAAATACGGGGAGGCATATTTACTTCTCTGATAAAAAACCTCCACCACATTTAGCCTAGCTGAATAGACAGTACACTTTCTGCTGCCTTTAGCCAATTGCTGATGTGTCTTCGCCTCTTCAGGCGCGGCCAAAATCGACCTGAATGGCTCCAGTCAGAATTCTTTATAAAAGAATTTGTTCGGGCAAGTACCAGTTGGCTAAGGCGGCAGAAAGGCTTATCATAATTATTTCAATAGCAATAAATGGCTGGTGCTCCGAAAAAGAGCTTCAAAAATTTATAAAAAGATAAGCCAGCACTAAGAAGGAGAAAAAGAATGGAAAATGAAAGCTCATTAATAAATTATCATGTTGAACCGGTTCTAATCGGCGGAGGTTTCAGGCCGGCTAGCTTTTCTGAGACCTTCCAGGCTTATAACCCGGCCACCGGTGAAAAATTGGCTCCTCTCTACCCTGTCTCCAGCTGGCAGGATCTGGAACTGGCTCTTAAAGAAAGCCACCAGCTGGTGCCTGAGCTGGCCTCGACCTCCCCGGATAAACGGGCCAGATTCCTGAGTCTTTATGCTGACCTGCTGGAAAAACGAAGATTAGAAATAATCTCCAGAGCTTACCTCGAAACTGCCCTGCCGGCTGACGCCAGGCTCAATCAGAGTGAGTTTCCCCGCCTGATCAGTCAGTTGAGGCAGGCGGCCGCAGCCTGTGAAGACCGGAGCTGGTGTCAGGCTACCATTGACACCAAATTAAATATCAGATCGAAATACGGACCGCTCGGCGGAGTAGTGCTGATCTTCAGCCCGAATAATTTTCCTCTGGCTTTTAATGCTGTGGGCGGGAGTGATTTGGTTAGCGCCGTAGCCACCGGTCATCCGGTCATCTGCAAAGCTCATCCCGGGCATCCTGGGACAACCAAACTGATGGCTGAGTGCCTGCTGGAAGCTCTGAGAGGCTCCGGGTTGCCTCTCTCAACCGTTCAGATGCTTTACCATTTTAGCTCTGATGACGGGTTCCGCTTGGTCAGTCAGCCTGAAGTAGCCGCCGTAGCCTTTACTGGCAGCAGACAATCAGGCTCAAAGTTAAAGGAGGCGGCCGACCGGGCCGGCAAACTATTTTATGCAGAAATGAGCAGTGTCAATCCGGTATTTTTCCTGCCCGACCTGATCAGGGAAAAAGCTGGTTTTCTGGCTTCCGAGCTTTTTGCCTCCTGCTCTTCGGGCAGCGGTCAATTCTGCACCAAGCCAGGGCTGGCTATTTTTATAGATGATGAAAACAGCCGTATCTTTCTGCGACATTTAAGGCAGGTCTATGCTGAGCCTCCTTCCGGCTATCTTCTCTCCCCGTCTGTCAAGGACAATTTGGCCGGAGCCATCGCCAGGTTAAAAGCGGCTGGAGCCGAGCTTCTAATTGGCGGCCAGCCCCTGCCTGGGCCGGGCTTTAGATTTGAGCCAACTCTTTTGGCCATCTCGGGAGAACAATTTTTAAAAGAGCCAGCCGCTTTTCAAACTGAAGCTTTTGGCACACTGGCTGTAGCCATCCTGGTCAAAGATGCCGCTGAAATGATTAAAGTTGCCGAAAATCTTGAAGGCAATCTAACCGCGGCTATTTATTATTCAAGCTCTTCAACTGCAGATAAGAAACTTTATCGCCAATTAGAGCCAGTAATAAGGCTTAAAGTCGGAAGGCTATTAAACAATAAAATGCCGACAGGTGTAGCTGTTTCACCGGCCATGCATCATGGCGGGCCATATCCAGCGACCGGTCATCCTGGGTTTACTTCAGTTGGCATTCCGGCTTCTTTCCTGCGCTTCGCTGCCCGCCACTGCTACGATAATGTCTCTGATGAATATCTGCCGGGAGAGCTGAGAGCCAAAAACCCAACTGGCCGGATGTGGCGCCTGGTTGACGGCAGCTGGACCACAGAAGATATTTAAAATAAGCTGCCTTTTGACCTGGGGTGTATCTACCACTACCCAGGCCGTGCCGCTTTTTGCTTTTTTAATACTGTTCCTGGCGAACCATAGAGACCGTTATCCTTATCAATACTGAGAATTCAGTTCAACAGCCAGCTTAGGTGTTAACAGTTTGCCCGCAGCAAAAAAAGAATTGAATTCTATAAGAAGTGGATTATTAGCAGGACAGATATATATTTTATAGGCAGCTGGCCGACCAGAGAATTAAAAAGAGTTCCTATTTTTCAAGGCCATAATTTTTCATCTTATAGCTGAGTATCCTCTCAGTCAGGCCTAAAATCCTGGCTGCCTGGCTCTTGACTCCGTGAGATTTTTCCAGGGCTTTCTTAATTTCTCTAATCTCGAGCGCTCTGACTTTTTCAGGCAGAGGCTTCGAACTCTCCAGATCCAGCTCTTTTTCCGAGGTCATCTCCAGAAAAACCGGCAGGTCTGAACTGGTAACGATTTCGTCTTCGGCAAAGACCACAGCTCTCTCAATTATATTTTCAAGCTCCCTGACATTTCCCGGAAAATCGTGGTTCAAAATAAGGTGCAGAGCCTCGGCGGATATTCCTCTGATCTTTTTCCCTTCGCGCTCGGCGTAGAGCCGGAGGAAATGGTCAACCAGGGGCGGAATATCTTCTTTCCTTTCCCTCAGTGGCGGAACATTTATCCTGATGACATTCAGCCGGTAATACAGATCGCTTCTGAATTTTTCTTCACTGACCAGCTTCTCCAGGTTTCTATTGGTGGCAGCAATAATCCTGACGTCTGCCCTAAGCGCTTTGGTCGAACCCAGGCGGTAAAACTCTTTATCCTGAAGAAAACGAAGCAACTTGACCTGGACCGAAGGTAACAGCTCACCTATTTCATCGAGAAAGAGTGTGCCCCCAGAAGCTGCTTCAAATTTACCAATTTTCCTTTCAGTCGCCCCCGTAAAAGCTCCCTTTTCAGCCCCGAACAGTTCACTTTCAACCAGGGTCTCAGGTAGAGAAGGAATATTGACAGCCAGAAATGGCCCTGAGCTTCTTTTTGAAGAAAAATGAATAAGCCTGGCAATTAGATCTTTGCCCGTGCCTGTCTCGCCGGTGACCAGGACGGTCGCTTCACTCTGAGCCGCTCTGGAAATAAGCCTGGCTACTTCCTGCATTGCAGCTGAAACAAAAACAAAATTTTTGAAGCTGAACTTATCTTCAAGGCGACTTTTCAACTCAAAGATTTCATGCTGAAGTTTAAACCGTTCTCTGGCTCTATCGAGGACCAGCAGGAATTTTTTAAAATCTATCGGTTTAACGACGTAGTCATAAGCGCCCTGCTTGATAGCTTCAACAGCCGTTTCAATTGAAGCAAAGGCCGTCACCATAATCGGTGTTATCAAAGGATTTCTGGCCAGGATATCTTTGATTAATTCCAGGCCTGATTCCTGGCCGAGCTTGTAATCAACCACGGCTATTTCTACCGGATTGTCATTAAGAAGTTCCAGGGCTTCCGACGGGGCTGAAGCCGAAATAACTTCATACCCTTCTCTGCGGAGATTTTTGGAAATAAGTTCCCTCTGAAGATCGTCATCCTCTACCACTAAAATGACTCCCTTAGCCACTTTCCCCTCCTGGCATTTCAACTTTAAAAACTGCTCCACCACCTGGCCGGTTACTAAATGAAATCTTCCCACCGTGGGCGGCCACGATTTTACGGGTTAGATAAAGTCCTATCCCGAAGCCAGAGCTTTTATTGCTGATAAACGGTTCAAAAATTTTTTCTGCCTGCGTCTCTTCGATACCTGAACCAGAATCTTCTACTTCCAATATAACTTTTTTCTTTCGAACATAGGCCTTCACACTGACCAGGCCTCCCTCAGGACTGGCTTCTATGGCATTTTTTAAAAGATTGGAAACTACCCGGCCAAAAAGCAACCGGTCAGCGGTTAGCTTTAATCCATCTTCGGCCTTTAGATCAATTTTCAGGTTTTTCTCTTCGGCCAGATTTTCAAGTTCCTTAATTTCTTCTTCAATGACTGAACCTACTTCGAACTTTTCCAGGGAAAGAGAAACCGGTTTTAAGGCTTCAGAGAAACTGTCAACAATGCGGCCAATTTTCTCAACTTCATCCTTCCCTTTTTCCAGCTCTTGACTGATTTGGGAAATATTTAGAGACTGCCAGTCTTCAAAAAGAAGAGCCAGGCTGTTCAGCGGATTTTTAATTTCATGAGCCACACCAGAAGTATAAGCCGAGATTTCCTTAAATTTTTCTTTTTCTTCTGCCTGGCGAGCAGCTTCGGCGGCGGCCAGCTGGTAAGAGCGGTGCAACCGGTAAAGTCCGGCAAAAATCAACAGGCCGGCCAGAGCCAGAGCGGATAAAATATACCAGAAGTTCCGTTTGGAATAGGCCAGCAGGACATCCAGGCTTTTTAGAGAATAACCAAGGTAAAAATAGTATTTCCGCCCGTCAGCCGTAGTCAGAGCCGAATAATGATTAAAAATTTTTCCTTCTGGTGAATCGATAATCCATAACTCACCAGGGGGACGTTCTTTCTGGGAAAGCGGAAGATAACCCTCAAACCGGGAAGTCCAGTCCAGCACATTTTCCTGACTATCCAGGATGGCCATAAAATAAATGTCTTCAGTTTCCTGATAAGGTTTTAGAACCTCTGAAGCCGGCAGACCTCGCTCGAGCCCGGCCCGAATGCTTTCCTTGAGGATCAGAGCAGTGGCTGATAACTGGTCGCGAGCCAGTTCTTGCATTCTGGCCTGAACATACTGGCGGTTTAAATTTGAAAGCAGGGTAAACAGCCCCACGATCAGCAGAAATGGAAGTATAAAAAAGAGCAGAAATTCCCTTTTTTTCATCTATTAACCTGCGTTATCGATAAAGCGGAAGCTGCCTCGACATTTTCAATTATCATTTATCTTAAAATCGGGAACGATAAGATTTCCTTGAATCGGTCCTTGTCCTTGAATTCCCTCGAACAATATCCACCCGGCTCGATAATAAAACCGCTTTACCAGAATGATTGGCCACAGCCCGGGAAGTTCAAAAATCAGTATATAACATTTTAGCTCTGGTTAAAAAGATACCTCAAGCAAAGGTTATCCGCCTCTCTTTCTCTGTCGTCCCTGGCCGCCACTCCAGGCCGGAAAGCCCCGGCGATCTCTCAAAGTTATTGTCTGATTTTGCACCCTCATTTCTCTGGCCATAATCAATTTTTTCTGCCCGCCGTCAACTTCGGCCAGAGAACCAATCAGTCTGATTTTTTCTCCTTGATGAAAGTCAACCTGGAAAAACCAGGCTGGAGCTGTTTCCACCTCATAAATCTGGCCGGAATTTTTGTCTCTAACCTGCAGAATTAAAAAACTGGCTCTTTTCTCATAACGCTGCTCAAGTCGGATGTCCTCAATCTGGCCTTCAATGGTAATTTCTCGATCAACATTATAATAGGGTAAACCCGGCCTGGCCTGAAGCCAGCCTGCTTGCATCTCGCCGGACAAAAGAAAGAGCTCAAACATGGCCAGGATTATTATTGTTTTGATTTTGAAACACTCAAGTTCCATTTAAGCCCTCCACTGATAAAATTTCCCGACCAGTCAAACCAGGGATCATTCGAAGCATTGCTGATATAAGCATAGGTAATAAAAAACGAAACTCTGGCCAGGTCGAGTTGAACCAGGGTACTAAGCTGATGCCGTTTGTCTTCTCTTCTGACCCCCAGACTAACACCTTCCAGGTCAAGGCTTTCCAGGCCAGGAAATTCCCGGCTTAAATAATTATACTGAATCTCAGCCTGCAGTCGATCAGTCAGATTGGCCGTTAATTTAGCATTCAGACCATATCCCTGCCAGCTAAAAAGGTCTGAAGTTGGATTTTCCACACTATAATATTCATCGCTTGAACTGAACGGGTTTTCTCCCTTTATATTCCACTGCTTCATTCCACCCAGACTAAGGCCTACCCTGTCACCCAGGCCCTGCGCCACAAGCCCACTGATAGACAGGATCTGAACGCTTCGGGGGTCAGTATAATAAACTGTCTGATATGGCATTCCTCGCAGGCTATAACTTCCTCCCTGCTTATAATTATCGGCCGGATGGCCGTGGCCTCCACCTGGTCCACCCTGTTGAGCAATAAACAAGTAGCCTGATTGCGTGACCAAAGATAAGTTATTGACTGAAGCACCGCCAGGGATGGCATCTACCGGTGCTACAACTCCCTCAATTATAGCGATTTCACCGGGGTGATAAAAATACTTATAACCATAGCTGGCTTCAACCTTTAGAGTTGTTCTGGTTTTAAAATAATGATCAAGCGACAGGTTCGCCATCTCTGAAAAATAGTCGAATATTCCCAACTTGTATCTGCGGTACTCACTTCGTGATTCAAGTCTTAAAACCATAGCCGGGGTCAAATAACTTTTAAAACTCGCAATGAGCTTTAAACCAGCATGATTAAAATTATTATACAGGTCACGGAAAAGGACTCCTTGTCCTTCGACGGCTAAATAAAAAGCGCTTTTAGATCCGGCTGGAATAAGATAATCAACCCCCAGCTGCCCTCCGATTGAACTCAAACCAGAATATTTATAAAGATAGTTAAAATCAAGACTACCATAAAGAGATAGAGGGCTGGAATCACCGCTGAAATACAAGCTGCCGGTTGTTAACCAGTCAGAGACAGGTTGATAAGTCTGAAAAATATTATTGGTCGAGTGCTGGGCTAAGGAAAATTGAACTGTCCCTGCCTGTATTAAGACCGGTCCTAAAGAAAGAAACGCCAGCCAGAAAAGCAAACAAAAGATATATTTTTTGGGCAGGCTCTTAGGCCTTGTCCTAGACTTGATTCTTGATTTTATTCTAATTGCTTTCATGCTGCTTCTCCCCTGATCCTAACTGCCCAGCTAAATTCTGGCCGCTGCTGGCGAGCTTTACCGATGTTTATCATTTTAGCTGATAAGAAAGAACTATAAAAAAGGAAATTCAGAGGAGGGACAGCCTCCCCTGAATTTCTTTGCTTTCTTGTCGCTTTCAAGCTGGCTGAACTCACAACAATCATTACCATTTGGACTTCACTTCTTGCCCTGGCGGCTGGTTTTACCTTTTGGGCCAGTACCATCACAGAGTTGATTAGTCAAGCTGTTCTGAGTCCGGAAGGAATTTCTGGTTGCAGTCATATTTCTGGTCGCGTTTTTATTGGCCAGCATTTTCCCCTGGTTGCCTTGGGGAGAACTCTGATAGCCAGTTCCGTCTTCAGGAGCTGTCCAGTCTGGATCCTGGCAATTAGGAATCCCGTCATTATCATGGTCACGGTAAAAATCATTTATCCCATCGCCGTTTTCATCGACAAAATAGGGACCGGTTTTAACTCTGTTTCCTGGTCTGGACTGTTCCTTGGTTCTGACCTGAGTGGCATTTCTCTCTTCCTCTTTTGTCATCACCCTGTTCTGATTCTGCACTTTTTCCTCGTTTCTAATCTGGGCTTTTTCTTGATTGCTTTGGACATTAGTTAGATTATGCTCAATTTCCGGTTTGCCTGTCCCATCTTTATTAATGATGACCTCATTTTGAACGACCTGATTTTCGATCCGATGTTGAATCTGCAGCTGGTGCTGGGCCTGAGTCTGCTCCTCATTCTTTGCTTCAACTCTATTTTGAATTTGATTGGTCACCCTGGTTTGTGATTGAGAATTCGGGCTGGCTTCGTTCTCTATTGTCTTTTCTACCTCTGCCCTGACCTGCTCTTTAATCTGTTCTTTTGCCTTCTCTTTAGCTTGTTCTTTGACTTGTTCTACTACCTGCTCTTGTACCTGAACTTTAGTCTGAACTTTAGCCTTTTCTTCGGTCTGGGCCTGCTCGGTATTCTCCTGAGCATAACTGAAGGTGAAGACCAGCAGCAGGGCTACAAAGATCATGGCCGCTGTAGTTAATAAATTTTTTATCCTCATGTTTGACCTCCTTATCATGAGTCTCACCCCTGATATATGCAAGCAGCGTGCCAGATACTAAATGATTGATAATTAATAAGATACAGATTAACAAAGATGGCTTTCCCTGACATCTTTGTTCCCTCTCCAACAATTTTGTCGCTTCTGGACCTACTCTTTGAATTTGAATCTTAAAAAAGACGGTGGTAATCTTTTTATAGATATTAAAAGGAGGTAAGGGATAATGGGCAAAGTAAAAGATTCAAAATTGACCATCCTGAGTCTGGCCCCTCCGATTCTAACCAGAAGAGAGTTTCTCAAGAGTTCAGCCGTCAGTGGTTCTGCTATTTTAGTAAGTGCTTTGTTCATCAGCCGAGGCTCGGCCCAGGAGGCCAACCGTCCTCGCTATGCCATGATTCTGGTTGATTATAATAAATGCACCGGTTGCCGAACTTGCGAGACGGTTTGTTCTGCTTTCAACAACAAAGTTAAAGTTGGTGAGGAAGAGCTGCCAGGATTGGGGAATCCCTACCTGGCTAACATCAGGGTGCAGGCCTTCAATCCTGATGTTGATATTCCTGTTGTCTGCTTAATGTGCCGGGATAATCCCTGTATCGAGGCCTGCCCGGTTGAGCCTGATCCCAAAACTGGCAGAAAAGCTCTTTATCGTGATGAGAAGACCCTGGCTATAAAAAATGATCTGGCCAGATGCATCGGCTGTCAGAGCTGCGCCGATGCCTGCCGGGCAAAAAGAGTGGGGGCAATTATTCCCAATCCCAGAACAGGTAATCCAGAAAGAATGTGCACGCTGTGCGATGGTGACCCGCAGTGTGTTAAATATTGTCCTTATGGGGCCCTGAGCTATGTAGTGGGTCAGATTGATGGCCGGCATTATGGTCTATCACCAGAGAAGATAGCCGAGAGATTGACTGAGCTCTGGTATTACCACCAGCCAGCCAGGTAAAGGAAGGCAAGGGAGGAAGTCAAAATGGAAAAATTATCCGGTTATCACGGAGTCATACTCGAAGTTGATTTAACTTCGGGAAAGGTAGATAAAAAACCGCTTTCTCCAGAAGATGCCTGGAGATTTGTTGGGGGTAGAGGCCTGGGAATGAAGCTTCTCTGGGACAGGCTAAAAAAACCCGGGGTTAATCCCCTCTCGCCAGAGAACCCCCTGATCTTTATGAGCGGCCCGTTCTCTGGCTTGCCGGTTCCATCAGCTTCAAGAGCCTGCGTCGTCACCAAATCGCCCCATACTTCACCTCTTAAATCGAAATATAAATTCGCTTCCACCATCAGCTATGCCAATGTGGGTGGATTTATAGGACCTGAAATCCGATTTGCTGGCTACGATGGAATAGTCATCAGCGGTAAATCCAGCTCGCCGGTCTACCTGGTGATTGAAGATGATAGAGTTGAGCTCCGGGAGGCTAAAAAGTTCTGGGGTATGAAGACTGACGAATTTGACAGAAAATTGACTGAAGAACTGGGAGATAGACGATTTAAGACCTGCTATATCGGCCCGGCCGGAGAAAACCTGGTCGAATATGCGGCCATCCTTCATACGGCAGCCAGAGCGGCTGGCCGGGGTGGGGTCGGTTGCGTCATGGGTTCCAAGAACCTCAAAGCCATCGCCATTAGAGGCACCAAAGTTCCGCCTGTAGCTGACCATAAAAGATTTGTTACTCTGCTTGAAGAAGCCAGGCAGGGGTTTAAAGGCGCACCTCTGACTGAAAGCTGGAGAAGATACGGAACAGCTTCTTCTATTGTGACCTCGTCTGATGCCGGCAGCCAGGCTGTTAAGAATTACCGGGAAGGGACATTTCTGGAGGCAGCTCAAATTAGCGGTGTAGCAGCTGAGAAAAGAATCTGGGTAAGGGATTTTGCCTGTTTTTGCTGTCCGCTGGCCTGCAAAAAATCAGGCGCCGTGAGAAGCGGTCCCTACGCGGGACTGGTGCATGACGGTCCAGAATATGAGACGGGAACCATGCTGGGTGCGAATTTGCTTATCTCGGATCTCGAAGGTCTGATGAAAGCTATTTACGACGTCGATGATTACGGCCTTGACCAGATCTCAACCGGCAATGTTCTTGGCTTTTTAATGGAAGCTTATGAGAAAGGCTATATTGATTCTGCTTTTCTTGACGGACTTGACCTTAAATGGGGCGACGTACCTTCAACAATTCAAATGATAGGAAAAATTGCCAGGAGAGAAGGTGTGGGCGACCTGGCTTCTAAGGGGGTAAGAGCGCTGGCAGAAAAGATTGGCCAGGATTCCAGTAAATTCGCCATTCACGTCAAAGGTCATGAGCTGGCGGCCTGGAATGTTCATGTTTCAACCAGCAGAGCAGTCTGTTACGCTACCGCCAACCGGGGCGCCTGTCATTTAAATGGCGGCAATCCGAGGGCCCAGAACAATACGGCTATGAATGACTGCACCGGGCTATGCTCGTTTGCTCAGGGTGGTTTCCGACCTGGTCTCCTTAGAGAACTTTTGAGCTCAATAACCGGCGAGGAGTGGACAGAAGAAGACTACACAAAGGCGGGAGAACGAGTTTATAACCTGGAAAAAGCTATGAATTACAGAGAAGGGTTCAGACGGGAGGACGACAACCTACCCGACAGATTTTTCGAAGAACCGCTGACCGTTGGTCCTAAAAAAGGAGCTGTTTTAAACCGGGATGAGTTTTCAAAAATCATGGACAATTATTACCAGGAAAGAGGTTGGGATATAAAAACAAGCAAACCCAGCCCTGAAAAGCTCAAGTCTCTGGGCCTCGACTTTGTCCTGAAGGAAATTGGCAGCTAATAGGAGTTCTCCCAGATTTTCTGAATTCGCCATAAGGATCATACACCGCAGCAAAGACCCTGACCCCATTCTGATCCGTTACCACCCTGGTTGAGTTCACCTGGTCTGAGGTGTAGTAATAAATCTGGCCAGTCTGGGGCTGATACTCCGCCAATAACCTATCCCCTAAATAAATATAATCCCTCATGCACTCACCGAGCCCATTATATTCAGCCAGAACTTTCCCGTCAAAGCAGAAAAATGTCAGGGCAGCGATCTGGAACGAAGAATGGATTTTTTATAGAGAAGTTCGATGACCAGATTAGCCTGCATATTAGCCACAATGCCCACCCGCGGCGCCATGGGGCTTACCTTCTCGTCGGGCTCGCTTTCCTCGTCCCCGCAGAGATAAAGTCTTCCCAGCCTTCTGGTCCTCAGTTTATTATTTTTTCCAAAACCTGAAATCCCCGAGGCCGCGACAATTGGCCGGTCAGGAAAAAGGCTCAGCCAGGTATTGATCAACATGCTTTTCTCACTGGCCAGGTCAAAGGCCTCGATCATAATCTCGGCTTCTGAAAAAAGCTTCTTAAGATTTTTGGCAGTGACTCTAACCGGATGAACTTCATACTGAGAAAAGGGATTTATTTTTTTTAGGTTCTCAAGCAGGGCTTTTACTTTCAGCTGCCCGATCTGATCCAGAAAATAATACTGACGATTAAGATTAGAAGGATAGACTCTGTCCATATCGGCAATGATGAGCTTACCCACTCCTGCTCTGGCTAAAGAAACGGCCGCATTCGAACCGAGACCGCCAGCTCCGGCTATCCCAACTACTGATTTCCTTAGCACTGATAGAAGTTCCGGATCGTGTCTCGAGAAAAACTCACTTTCAACCTTTTTAAGCTTTCTCAAATCAAGTTCTTTCTGGTTTTTCATCTTTCTCGCCCGTCTTAAGCTTAATTTCCACTTTCTGAGGATTTTCGGGCAGACCTTTGAGCGCCCGGAGCAGGCCCTTTATCGTCTCAGTCAGCATACTCTGAACAAACGGATTTAGGGGCACTCTCCGCCCATCAACTTTAAGTTCAGCCAGTGGTTCAAGCGGTTCGAGGACATTCAATAGGAAATCAGCCAGTTTTGAAGTCTCCTCAGCCCGGAAGAGAGGATAGCCGGGCGAAACTGGAAATGACTCATCGGCTACGACCGCCAGCAAGTCTTCTGGCGCCATTTTTTCTTCAAAGTCAGCCGCCTTTTGAAGCCTCCAGATTTTTTTAAAAGCACTTTCTTTTTGGCCGCCCTCAACCAGCAGAATATCTACCTCTTCGAATCGGTCGAGAGCCAGGCCCAGCAGAGTTTGACTGGCCTTCTTTTTTTCAATGGTAAAGATTTTTTCCGGCGTTAAAACCGTCGCCGCTTCTGCCCCGGCCGCCATGAATTGCCAGGAATCCTTACCCTCTTTATCAAGCTCGACTTCCTCATTGGCTTTTTTTAACACGCCACATTTCAGCCCTCGCTGGTTTAATTCCTTAATCAAAGCTGTGATCAGCCTGGTCTTACCCGAGTCTGAATTGCCAACAATAGCGACTGCTTTCATGGCTTTCTCCTTCGCCGCCCCCTCAGGTTTTATCCTTAAAATGGCTATGAACCGACTGCTGACAGTCCGAGATTTTTTGACGAAGAATTTCTACCGCATGGCCGAGAGCCGGCCAAACTGCTTCGAGATTCTCGAGCGCCCCGCGAACACTTCCCGGCAAATTGATAATGAGTGTTTGCTTTCTGACACCGCCGACCGCCCGGCTGAGCATGGCCATCGGAGTTTTCTTTAAGCTTTCGGCCCGCATGGCTTCAGCCAGGCCCGGAACTTCCTTTTCTATTACCTCAAGTGTCGCTTCTGGAGTTACATCTCGGGGTGAAAGACCGGTTCCACCGGTAGTTAAAATTATCTCTGGCGAGTCTTGACCGTCGCACCACTCAATAAGTTTTTGTCTGATGGCCTCTTTCTCATCAGACACGATGGCCATAGCCACCACCTCACCGCCTCGCTGAGTCACAAAATTTTTGAGTTCAGGGCCAGTTAAATCAGCCCTCTCTCCGCGGGCCGAACGGTCAGAGACAGTCAGAATAGCCAAAAGCAAACCTCTATCTTCATTCACTCTGTCTAACATAGATTTTATCTCCGGCTTTGATTTTACCGCCTTTTATAACTTTCACAAATATTCCTTCCTGAGGCATAACACATTCCCCCACCTGCCTGAAAATGGCACATTTCGTATGGCAGGTCTTGCCGATCTGAGTCACCTCCAGAACAATGCCCCCATCAGTTTCAAGGATTGTCCCTATTGGAAGATGAGGCAGATCGAGGCCGGAAGTGGTGATATTTTCAGCAAAATCACCAGGACCAACCTCAAGACCCATTTGTTTCATCTTGTCAATGCTTTCCATGGCCAGAAGGCTCACCTGCCGGAGACCTGGTCCCGCATGAGCATCACCTTCCAGGCCCTGGTCTTCAATTAAAACACCTTCCTGGCCAGGCTTTTTGCGCACACTCTTTCGCCGGCTGATATTGACCGAAACGACCAGGCCTGATGGCCTCTCTCTACCCTTCTCTGAATTTGGCTGTACTTCTTTTGTTTCATTATTCTGGCCAGATTCTCTATCTAAATCCATATTTGTCTCCTGATTTATTTGCTCAACCAGCCTTTTTCAGTCAGATCTCCTCTCGGCTGATTATTTTTTCTTTACCATTGGAAATCGCCACTTTTCCCACCGGATTTGGTAATTAAATGGATCTCACCTATGACCATTCTTTTATCGAAGGCCTTACACATATCATAGACAGTCAGGCAGGCAACAGCCACGGCGGTCAGAGCTTCCATTTCGACGCCGGTTCTATCTACAGCTCGTACCAAGCTTTTAACCTCGACCAAATTTCTCACCGGCCGGGGATTAACTTCGACTTCAACTGAAGTAATTCTCAAAGGGTGGCAGAGCGGAATTAATTCGGAGGTCTTTTTAGCTGCCTGAATGCCGGCCAGGCGGGCAGCAGTCAGAACGTCACCCTTGGGTAGTCTATTTTCGGTGATTAACCCCATAACCTCAGCCGAAACCTTAACTTCGCCTCTGGCTTCAGCCTGGCGAAGAGTTTCTGGTTTTTCCGCCACCTCCACCATCTTGATTATTCTGGTCTCAGGTAAATTTTTATTTTCTATCCGCCCTTCTTTTTTCCTGCTCATTGCTTTCTCCTGATTCTCCTTTTTCATCTGAATTTACAGACTGCATTGTATTAAAATAATTTTTTTAAAGGTTTATCACCTTGACTGAAATTTGCCACTTACCCTCCGACATTTCTTAATCCCTTACCATTCATCTGGCCATCGGCTTCCTGCCAGCTACCTGGCTTCTCCGCCAGAGCCTTCTTCAGAAGAGCGATAACTTCCTCATCACCGGCCCCACGCCTTAGCACCTCTTTTATATCATAAGACCTGGTAGAAAAGAGGCAAGTTCGAAGCTGTCCATCAGCAGTTAGCCTTAAGCGGTTACAGGTCCCACAAAAATGATGACTGTAGGGAGCAATAAAACCAAAACTCCCTTTCATGCCAGGCAACTGGTAGTAATGGGCAGCCGGGCCCGAGCCCTCGACAAAAACCGGTTCAAGTTCAGCTTCTCTAATCAGACCGCTGCCCTTAAGTTTCTTAAAGATCTCTGTAGCTGAAACAAATAGACCTTTAACCGGTGAAAAATCCATCAGTTCAATAAACCTGAGATGAACTGGCAACTTAAAGGCTAAATTAATAAATCGACTCAGGCTCTCCCGGTCATCATTAAAGTCTTTAAGAATAACGGTATTGACCTTGACTGGATCAAAACCTGCCTGGACTGCCAGCTCGAGGCCGCTTAAAACCCGACTCAAACCGTTGTAGCCGGTAATTTTCTGATATTTCTCCCGGTCAAGAGTATCAAGAGAAATGTTTATCCGCCGCAACCCGCCTTCTTTTAACTCGCCAATGTATCTTTCAAGAAGAATTCCATTGGTGGTAAGAGAAACGTCCTTGACACCAGGAAGAGAATTTATCTGGCTGATAAACCAGGGGACACCTTTTCTGACCAGCGGTTCACCACCGGTCAGGCGAAAACGGTCAACTCCCAGCTTCAAGGCCAGTCTGGCCAGATGTAAGAATTCCTCGTAGGTTAAGATTTCACCATGGTCAATGAAACTAAAATCACTTACTCCGCGGCAATAGAAGCAGCGCAGATTGCATCTATCAGTCAGTGAAATTCTGAGGTAATTTATCTGTCGATTATATCCATCGAGCATCTGTCCAGACCTCAAACTGTCTTATTACTATACTCCAAGTCGGGCGCTTTATATAAGCTCTCTCACGTAAGGCTAACCCCGAATCCGAAAAGTATTGTCGAACTATTTCTATCCGTTAGCATCCCCTACCAGAGCCACATTTTCATAATGGAAAGACCATTTATAATAAAATAAAAATGTTCAGCTAAACAGATAAGCGCCTCTCGAGGATCTACTAAATGCCATCCTTTATTCCTGATTTCCTGATTTCTATCTCCTCTTCTCCACCTGATACTCTACCACTCCACCAGATGAACTTTGATTTTGGTCCCGGCCGGTAAGAATTTAGCTTCAGCCGGAATAAGGGCCAGTCCCATGGTCATTCGAAAGCTGGCTATCATACCTGATTCCTGTTTGTCCAGGGGCCTGGCCAGCCACTGGCCGTTTTTGTTCTCGAGATTCACCCTTAAAAAGTTCAGCCGCCCGGCTTTTTTCTTAACGGGTCCGGTCAGGCCGGCTTCAATTTCAACTGGCCAGAAATCTTCCTGTCCTGAAACTTTTTTAATCAGGGGCCTGACATATTCTTCAAAGGCAATCATGACTGCTCCTGGATTGCCGGGCAAGCCAAAGAGCCAGCGCGGCTTCTGACCCTGGCGGAGAAAATAGAAAGCTAAGGGTTTGGCCGGTTTCTGAGCCACCTGCCAGAAAATTTTTTTGGCCGAAATTTTTTCCATTGCCTCTTTTACCAGGTCATAATCTCCAACCGAAACTCCGCCAGTGGTGATAATCAGGTCAGCCTTTTTTTCCGCCCGCTTCAAAGCGGAGATCAAAGATTTGAGGTTGTCTTCCACTTTTTCCAGGCTGACCAGTTCAACCCCACTTGACTTTAATAAAGCCTTAAGAATGACCGCATTTGAATTATAGATTTTCCCGGGCAGGAGTTTCTCCCCTGGCTCACACAATTCATTACCAGTGATTATGACTGCTACCTGGGGCAGCCGGCAAACATTCACCTGGCTAAAACCACAGGCGGCTAAAAGACCGAGCTCTGGCGTCTTTAGCCTACTCCCCTTCCTGACAATAATTTCCCCTTTCTTTATGTCCTCACCCGCCTCTCTGATATTTTCCCCTGGGTTGATTTCTCTTTTAATCAAGATTTGCTCGCCCCGTTGCTCTACCTCTTCCAGAGGCACAACCGCATCGGCTCCGGCTGGCACCGGGGCACCGGTCATGACTTTAACCGTCTCCCCGTTCTTAATCTTTTTTCTAAAATAATCGCCGGCTGGTTGAGCTGCCACCAGCTTCAGACTTACATAATTCTCCCCTTTTGCTTGTTTCATATCTTCGCTGCGGAGAGCATAGCCATCCATGGCTGAATTTCTGAAGGGTGGAACACTCATTTTCGACCTGATGTCCCTGGCTGCCACCCGCCCAAAAGCTTCATCAAGGGTGACTACTTCCTGTCCCAGAACCGCCGCTTTTTCTATGACCAGTTTCCTGGCTTGTTCATAAGCTATCATTCTTGTTACCCTTCATCTTTCTTCATATTTATTTTTTATTCTTTTCATCTTATTCTTTCGAAACCAGTAACTGACATACTGGCTTCCTTAGCCCACCAGCTCAGGGCGCCGCCACCGTCAGAGCTGAGGCCTTGATTCCGGCCCAAACCTGTTCTCCGGGCTGGAGATTAAGCTCTTCCAGAGAGGCTCTGGAGATAAGCGCCTTCAGGTTAAACCCACAATTAACGCTGACCAGGATCATCCGGTCAAAAGACTTAATTTCTTCGACCGGGCCATAAAACCAGTTTCTGACACTTGTTCTGGGCTTTTCCCTGGTAAGAATGACTTCCTCCGGCCTGAAGGTTAAAATTACCCGCTGGCCCGGTTGAGCCAAACCATAAGCCTGGATAGTCTGCCCGTGAGCTGAAATTTTAAGCAGGCCCTGCTCTTCTCCAACCGCAATTCCTTCCACCAGAGTCTCGTGACCAATCAGTCTGGAGACCTCAGGCGTGATTGGCCTGGAGAAGACTTCCTCCACCGGCCCGGCCTGAACTATTTGCCCATCAATCATGACCATGATCCGGTCCGCCAAAAAGGCAGCTTCATCGCGGTTATGAGTCACCAGGATGGTGGTCGTGCCGATTGATTTCCTGATGCGGGAAAAATCCTCCAGGAGAAGATCTTTTAGGTCCACATCCAGGCCGTTAAACGGCTCGTCCAGAAAAAGAAAGTCTGGCTGAATAATGAAAGCCCGGGCTAAATGAACCCGCTGTTTTTCGCCGCCAGAAAGTTCAAAGGGCGAACGGTCAAGATAAGGTTCAAGCTGAAAAAGCGCGGAAATTGTCTCCAGTCTTTTTAGCTGTTCAGAGGGTTCAAAGCGGCGGAATTTAAGCCCCAGCAATAAATTGTCTCTGACCGTTCCTTTGAAAAAAACTGGCTTCTGCAGCAAATAAACTGCCCGGCGGCCAAGCTCCGTCCGGTTGTTGTCTGTTACCAGCAGACCTTGATAATATATCTCACCGCTGTCGGCTTCCTCCAGCAGGGCAACTACCCTCAGAAAAGTGCTTTTTCCGGCTCCATTTGGTCCGAATAGAACCAGACACTCTCCTTTTCTTAGTTCAAAAGACGGAACATTAAGAGTCCAGTTAGAGCCCCGGGTCAGTCTCAGACCTTTTACTTCCAGTTCGGTCTTTTCCACTTTGTTTCTCCGCGATGCTGGATCGAAGTCAGAAGCCAGTTAACAGTAAAACTCAGAGCTAAAAGAACCAGGCTCAAATAAATGGCAGCCCTGAAATTACCCATTCTTGTTTCCTGAACAATGGAAGTGGTCAGGACCCGGGTATAGCCTTTGAGGTTCCCGCCAACCATCATGACTGCTCCAACTTCAGAAATGACTCCGCCAAAAGCGGCTATCAGGGCAGCCAGCTGCCCCAGGCGGGACTCATTGATGAGAATTTTAATCATCTGGAGGCGGGAAGCCCCTAAAGCCCGGGCCTGAAGAAGAAGCTCCTTTTCAACCTGCTCGAAGGCTACAAATGACAGGCCGGCTACGACTGGAAAAGCGATAATGAACTGGGCAATGACCATAGCTGCTGGCGTATAGATTAATTGAAGAAAGCCAAGAGGTCCATTCCGCCAGAAAAGGAGGGCAATAAACAGGCCGATAACTACTGGCGGCAAACCCATCCCGGTGTTAATCAGCGAAATAATAAATCTTTTCCCCCGGAACTCTCTTAAATACAACCAGATAGCTGAAGGCAAGCCTGTTAGAAAAGCCAGCAAGACAGCCAGGCCAGAAACAGTCAGGCTGAGCCAGGTAATCTGGAGAATCTCAGCTAAGGACACTATCTACGCTCCTTCTTTATTTGGCTATGATCTGATTTTGCTATCATCTGCCGTCTTTAGTGCCACCAGTTATTATAATAGCTTTTCTGCTACTTACTTATCTACTCCTCTGACTTAAAGCTTTCTATCCTTTAATATTTTATTTTTCGGCAGTCAAGCCGGCTCTAATACCTAATACTTCTATGTATAAAGACCTTTAATATTTTTTTGAATTCTTACCTTACTATATAAATTCTAACTTTTGACTCCAGAAACAGAATCATTTTTTTGATCTTAATCTGACTGGCCCTGGCTGTTTAATCTGAGCGGCGTAAACAAATGAAGAAATTCGGTCTCGTTTTGATCAGCTGCAGCAGAACCTGGCTCCTGTCCAAAATCCCTGATTAATTGCTGGGCCTCCGGCGAAATCAGAAAATCACTGAAAGCTCTGGCTCCGGCCTCATTAAGCCGGCCGCCACGATTTTTTAAAGTGATAACCGAATAGATATTCTTGTAGTTGTCATCAGAGGTGAGGACAATAAGCTCCAGCCGGCCTTTTTTACTCATTTTATAGAAAGTTGGAAAATCAGAAAGGATATAAGCCCTCTTTTCGGAAGCTATGAGCAGGCATTCCCCCATTCCCTGGCCTGCTTCAATATACCAGCGGCCAGCTGGCTCCACGCCTATTTCTTTCCAGATTCTTTTTTCGAGATTATGCGTTCCCGAATTATCAGCCCGGCTGACAAAAGGCTGCTCCTGACTGGCAATCAGCCTGAAAGCTTCAGGAAATGTTTTTCCTTTAACTCCAGCCGGGTCAGCCGGCGGCCCGGCCAGAATGAAATCACTGGACATTATTTCGCGGCGCTCTTCCCCATACCCTTCAGCCATAAATTTTTCTTCAAGTTCCGGAGCATGAACCAGAAGAACATCAGCCGACTGACGTTTGCCCATTTCGAGGGTTTCTCCGCTCCCCACCGCGATGACTTTAACTTTATAGCCAGCAGATTTCTCAAAAACAGGAACAAGAACATCAAGTAAACCGCTATCCTGTAGGCTGGTTGTCGTGGCAACAATAAGATCGCGGGAGGAAACGGCCACCGAGCCAGGCTTCTTTTCTTCTGAAGCGGCGGCTTCTGGTTTATTAGAAGTATCTGACTTCTGGATCACTTTGTAGGTGAAGAAAGATAAAAGGAGAATCAAAATAAGAAAATAATAAACCCGCCGGCAGTGCTTCTGGCCATTTTGCTCGGCTTTCTTATTTTCTTCCTGATTATAAAAGTGTTCTCTATTTTCCATTGTCGTTCAAGCCTTATCCTCTCTTGCCCTCAGCCCTTTCTTCAGCCATCCTTCGCAGTAATTATCAGATATAAAAAGGCCAGACTTTTGCCTTGAAAAGCTGGCCACCAGAATTTCATTTCAAACTCCTTTTCCCAGTGAGAGGCCACGCTGTTTCGAGCCTCGCTTGGTCAGTTGCCATTTGTATCTCTCGGGCTCCAGCCTGCTTGCCAGGAGCTAAAAATTTAGACTTAATTTTATCTCAAGAGCAGCAGGGATTCAAATTCAGGGTCCTGATCTAATCCTTTAGATATTCTATTTGATAAACTTCTATTTTCTGGTTGAAAGTGACCGGGTCCAGCGGCGACACTCTGAATATCCGCCATATTGTTTTGAAATTATAAGACCTTAAGTGGCTATGTATAAAATAATTGAATAAAAGGCGGCTTAAATTATATTATCTATAAGAAATTTACTTTATTAGCTTCAACGGCCAGAAAGGAGAGGCGATAATGAGTGAAAGAAAAAATTCAATCTTTTCGGTTTTTATCCTGATTATTGTCGCTACTTTTTTAATCTCCACTTTTTCCCCTGGAGCCACTCCAACTGATAAAAAGAAAAAAGAAGCGCTGGCTTCTATCGACAAGCATCAAGCTGAGATTATCGCTCTGAGTGACCGGATCTGGCAGCTGGCCGAAACTGCCCTCGAGGAAACTCAGTCCTCTAAACTCCTGGCGGACTATGCTGAGGCTCAGGGTTTTAAAGTTGAACGGGGAGTGGCTGGCCTGCCGACCGCTTTCATCGCTACTTATGGCCAGGGCCGGCCGGTAATTGGCGTTCTGGGTGAGTATGATGCTCTTCCCGGCCTGTCTCAAAAAGCCCAGCCAGTCAAAGAAGCTCTGCAGCCGGGAGCAGCCGGCCACGGCTGCGGGCATAATTTACTGGGAACAGCCGCTTTATCCTCGGCTCTGGCTATTAAGGAGTTAATCGAATCAGGAAAGCTTAAAGGCACCGTCCGCTTTTATGGCACGCCGGCTGAGGAAGCTACTGGCGGTAAGGTCTATATGGTCCGGGCTGGCTTATTTAATGACCTTGATGCCTGCCTGACCTGGCATCCAGGAGCAAAAACCAAGGTGGCTGTGGATAGTTCCCAGGCTATCGTTGAATTTATTATCGAGTTTTTTGGACGAACAGCCCATGCGGCCGGCGATCCATGGGATGGGAGGAGTGCGGTAGCCGCCCTGGAATTATACACTGCCGGCCTCAACCGGATGCGCGAATTTGTCCGACCGACTGTCCGGATGCATTATTCAATTCTTAATGGCGGAGATGTTCCGAATGTTGTCCCCGCCTATGCCCGACTGTGGTGCTGGCTTCGTGATTCCAAAGGAACCGGAGTCCAGCAGCTTCTAGCGAGAGCCCAGCACCTGGCTGAGGGAGCAGCTATCATGGCTGAAGTCGAACAGAAACTGACTGTTCACGGCGGTAACTGGGAAACTCTGGTTAATCTGACCGGTGAAAAACTAATTTTCAATAATATGAACTGGCTTGGGCCGATAAATTTCACTCTGGATGAGCAGGAATTTGCCAAGGAGATCCAGAAATCGCTGGGGGTTGACCCCAAAGGACTGGATGGCAAGGTTGAACCCTGGGCCGAACCCAAACCTGACCCGGATGGGGGCTCTACCGATGTGGGCGATGTCAGCTGGCAGGTACCGACTTTAAGTTTTAATGTGACCACTGCCCCGCTGGACACACCCTGGCATGCCTGGCCGGTAGTAGCCTGTGGCGGGATGTCCATCGGGCATAAGGGACTGATTTATGCTGCCCGGGTTCTGGCCACCACCATGGTTGATCTATATGAAAACCCAAAATATATCCAGGCCATGAAAGAAGAGTTCGAGCAGAAAAGAAAGGGCGTGGTCTATAAGCCCTTTGTCCCCGAGGGACCACCTATCATTATCAAGAAGTAAAAAAATTCTATCTATTTTTCGATGATAAAAAACTTCTGGCCAGCCGAAGAGCTAGGGAGGAAGGGTCAAGGTCATCCCTATTGGCCAGGATGATAACGGTCAGACTATCTTGATAGAATCGCTGAATAGTTGTTCTAAAACCGGTCGTTTCACCATAGTGCCAGGCTCTTGGGTGCCCTTCCCAGGGATTAAGGAACCAGCCGAAGCCATAAGCGGCCGGGCGGCCATCAGGATCAACCGGACCTTTCCCCCTGACCTTGACGGGCGTCAGGGCCAGCTTCTTTTCCTCAGCCGACAGTAGTGTTTCATCCCGCCAGGCTTCATCCCATTTGATAAGATCCTCAACTGAAGAATATATCCGGCCATCGCCTCTGGTAGCGGAGGTCAGGCTCTGATCCTGAATTTCCCAGCGGCCGGCCACTCTGGTATGGCCGTAAGCCCGATTCTGCACAGTATTTTTATTTCGTTCATAAAGGACTGTGGTTTCCATCCCCAGCGGGGCGAAAATCCTGTGGTGTAAAAACTCATCAAAGGATTGCCCTGAGGCTTTTTCGATGATGAGCCCGAGCAGGACATAGCCGGAGTTACTGTAACGCCACTCCTCCCCGGCCCTGAACTTCCCCCTTCTCTGTTGTTTCAGCAGCTCCAACACCTGGTTATCAGTTATTTGCTGTTCTTCAATTGTTCTGGCGGGATCAGCTGGCGGAAGCAGATCCTCATAATCAGGTAGACCTGAGGTATGGGTCAAAAGATGCCTGATGGTAATGGCCTGACCATAAGCCGGGAAATCAGGAAAATAATCTCTTAAGCTTTGATCATACTGCAGCCGCCCATCTCTGGCTAAAAGCATAACTGCACAGGCTGTAAATTGTTTCGTCACTGAAGCCAGACGAAAGTTGGTTTTAGCAGTAATTGGCTGGAGGGTCTTAATGTCAGTCACTCCTGCCGTATAAATCACGGCCGGCTGGCCGTTTTTTATGACCGCTGCCGCCAGGCCCGGTTCATCCTTGGAAACCAGACCGGAAAGGTATTTATCGAGAGATTCGTGCTCGGTCACCTTCTGTCTCCCCCTGAGATATTTTGACTCCAGACCGCTGGCCACCGGCCAGGCTGCTATCAGGCAAATAATAGAAATAACTGCCGCGAGAAAAAAATTTTTAGACAGGTTGGTTGTCTTCACTGACGCGGCACCCATAAAATGAAAATCAGCCGGCTTTTCAGGTGAGTCCGGACTAATTAGAGGCCCGCCGGCGGAAATGAGCAAAACCCAGAAATAAGGCCCCGACCACCATAATAACTACTCCCCAGATTAAATTGACATTGAGACCAAGAGATTTTTCATAAATGCGGCGCGGACCAAAAAGTCCATAAAGCACCAGAATTAAACCATAAAAGCTTAAAAGGCTGCCCAGAGGAATTTTCAAATCAAAAAAATGGGACCCGCTCTTTTTTTCAGCCATGCTATCACTTCCTTTTTACAGCCATTTTATTTAATTGTAAATTACCAGAATATTATATTCAAAATAACCATAACAATCAGGGCAACAGAACCCCAGACCTCAGGCCTCCGCCAGAACATCTCCGAGCCTTTCGTCCTGGGCGTCAGACTGTAAACCAGGCCCTTCAACTCCGATTCAGCCTTCTTCCTGGTAAACAAGCTGACCACAATCGTCACCACAAAATCGGTCAGCCAGGCCCACCAGGCCTGGAAAAAGTTAGCCGCCATTTCACTCGAGTAGTGGATGACATTTAGCTTATAAAGCAGATAATGACTGGCCGCCGCCACGATTCCCGAGAGCAAGCCAAAAAAGCCGCCCCAGGGAGTAGCTTTTTTCCAGAACATACCTAACAGGAAAGTAGCAAAAAGCGGCGCATTGAAAAAGGAAAATATGAGCTGCATATAATCCATCAGATTGGGAAACGACTGGACAATATAGGCAGTGCCAATGCTGAACAAAACGCCAAAGATCGTGGCCAGTTTCCCCATCATCAGATAATGTTCATCAGGCATGTTCTTCTTGATGTAGGTGCCGTAAATGTCATAAGTCCAGACAGTATTAAAAGCGGTGACATTGCCCGCCATGCCTGACATAAAACTGGCTAAAAGACCGGTGATAGCCAGACCCAGAACACCGTTGGGTAGATAGTGGGCCAGCAAAAGTATTAAGGCCGAATTATAATCGGGAGTCGCTGAGCCCTGAAGAGCGACTGAATATTCAGGCAAAATAGCCACCGCTATCAGCCCCGGCACAACCACAATTAAAGGGACCAGCATCTTGGGAAAGGCAGCCATAATCGGTGTCCGGCGGGCGGCATTGATGTTTTCTGAAGCCAGAGTCCTCTGCACCACCAGAAAATCTGTTGTCCAGTAACCAAAAGACAGAACAAAACCGAGTCCCAGCACCACTCCCATCCAGTCAACTCCCATTGGATTAGCTGCCGCACTGCCCATGTTCTTCCAGGCATGAAGAAAGGTGTCAGGCAGTTTAGCCGCCAGACCGGAGAAGCCACCGACCGCTTTGAGACCAACATAGACGGCAGGCAACAGTCCTAACCAGATCAGAAAGAACTGGATCACCTCGTTATAAATAGAAGAAGATAGTCCGCCGAAGAAAACATAAATTAAGACCACGCCGGCTGACAGGAGAATACTGGCAGTCAGTGACCAGCCGAGCATCATTCTAAAAATCAAAGCCATCGCATACATGCTGATGCCACTCATCAGAAGGGTCATAATGGCGAATGAAAAAGCATTGAGTCCGCGGGTGGCTTCGTTATATCTCAGCTTAAGATATTCGGGGACACTTCTGACCCTGGTATTGTAATAAAAAGGCATCATGAAGATACCCAGGAAAACCATGGCCGGTATGGCCCCAATCCAGTAGAAGTGGACGGTTAAAATGCCATATTTGGCGGAATTGGCTACCATCCCGATTACTTCCAGGGCACCCAGGTTGGCTGAGAGGAAGGCCAGACTGGTTATCCAGCTGGGCAAAGACCGACCAGAAAGGAAAAAATCCTCGCTGGTCTTCATATATTTTTTCAGAGCATAGCCAACAACAATGGTTATAACTACATAAGCTGCCAGAATGAGGTAATCGATCAAATTCAGACTGATGATTGGATCCATGTTTCCTCCAGTCACCAAAATTGAAAGCGAATATCTATCGTCTTTATCTTTTAGATCTTATCTTACATGCTATCAGGCTAAGCCCAGCTCCCCGTCAATAGCCTGCATGGCCTCAAGACAGATACCCAGGAACTCATCCAGAGTCAAGCCAAGATTGACGCATTTTTCTATTTCTTCTCTTCTGGCCCCGCGAGCAAAACCCTTTTCCTTAAAACGGCGCTTCAAAAAGTTTAGATCAACCGCTTTCAGTTTCTTAGAGGGATGCATCAGGGCGGCGGCAATGATCAAGCCGGTAGTCGGGTCAGCCGCATAGATAGACCAGTCCATAGCCGATTGACATGGTACCTGCCCGGCATGGGCTTGAATCGCCTGCAGGACTTCTGCCGGCAAATTATAAGGGGCAAGCATTTTGACTGTCTCCTTAGTGTGAAGTTCTGGACTCTTTTCGGTCACTTCATAATCAAGGTCATGCAGCAGACCGGCCAGACCCCAGGTGTCTTCATTCCCGCCCAGTCTTCTGGCCAGAGCCCTCATACATTGCTCAACAGCCAGGCAATGCTTGACAAGGTTCGGCTGATGAAGATGCTGCTGTAATAGCTCCAGAGCTTCCTCTCTTGTCATCTTGAGCTCCTTTCTATCCGAATCTAGTTTAAAATTCGAGTGATATTATAGCTCAACTCAGCTTTTTCAGTCAGCTTTTTATCTGATACTTTAACGACAATGGTGTACTGGCCTTCTTTCACCGGTAACCAGACCCAGGTGTTGCTAGTTGAAGCTTTTTTTCTGAGCTTTTCCTGGCCATCGGCTGTCCTTAAATAGAATTCATATTTCGGTCGGCTAAAACCTGAAGCTCTAACCGTTATTACAATCCTCTGTCCGGGGGCTTGAGGAGAAGGAGGCGAAGCCTCAATAAAAATCTGCGGTTCTTTGACCAGAGCCACCACCAGGCTTTTATTCAGAAGATAGTCATACAGCCCGACAGCCATAAGATCCCTCGCCCCGGACTCCCCGGCGGTAGGCCTTAAAACCAGATCAGTGGCCAGATCAGCTGGAAAAATTGTTTTTGAAGACTTTTGAAGTGAATTCAGTTCAAAACCAAAAAGCACATTGTCAAGGGAAGGGACAATTATTTCATCAGAAAAAATTAATGGCCGGCCACCAGGACGAGCTGGAATTGATTGCCAGTTTTGAAGATGACCACGAGCCAGGCTCAGTTTATAAAGCACAGCCCCCGAAGTCAGGACATAAAGATTTTTTCCCTTGATGACCAGATGTTCTACTCGCTGGCTACCCAGATTGACCGACCAGCTAGTTTTTTGTCCATGAAGATTATATTTTAAGATACGGCCCGTTTCAGTTCCGATAAAGAGAACCTTATCATCGGGCGAGCTGCCTAACAGGCTGACCTTTTCTGACGGTCGATACACTTCTGACACTCGACCGGTTTTCTTATCCAGGCTGATAATCGGGCCAGTATCTTCCTGACAGAAAAGAGAAAAAACTCCCCAGGCCGGAGCGACAGATGGATCAATAGTCACGGAGCTCTGCCAGATAATTTCGCCTGAAAGAGGCCGCCTGGCTTCCTGTCTGAATTGGCCGAGAAGGTAAAGCAGTCCATCATTTTCAACAGGCGGAAAGACCAGATCAAAAGCAACCGTGATTTTTCTGATTATGTCGCCATTTCGATTTATCAGCCAGACTGCAGAGTCTGCTGTCAGCCAGAGGCCGCCAGTAGCTGAAGATGGAGGCCAGACCCATCTTGCTCCTGATTCCAGCGATTTTATAATCTGACCGCTCTCGGCCTCAGCCAGCACCAGCTGTCCTTGTTCAGTTGTCCAGGCAACCCTCTGGTCATCTAAAAAGGCCAACCCCATGATCTTACCCGGTGATTCTTCAGTCCAGAGAGTTGAAAGAGAAGGAATAAACCTATCGCTATTCGAAGTTCTGGCAGTAAGTCCGGGCTCTTTTTCTTTCCGGTCTGTAACCAGCAATTCATCAATTCTCACTATTGAATAGCCGCGAGCACTCAGTTCATCCAGGAGCTGCCCCAGGCGGTTATAAAATTTATCAGTTCTGGCTGGAGAAGTGCCGGGATGAATTAGAAGAATAAAGCCATTTAAACCGTGAGGATCACTTTTTTCATAGCTCAAAATTCTCTGATAAATCTCTTCTGAGGAAAGATAACTGGCATCATCAGGAGTAGTATAATCAGCATTAGAAGAGGTTCCAGGGGTGAAATTAACCAGGACGAGGCCAGCTTCCTCAGTCCAGTTAGCAATTTCCTGGTTATACCATTCATAAGGCGGGAGAAAATAAGGAGAAGTTTCTTTATTGAGTCCAAAGCGGGCCAGCTCAATATAGTTATTTTCCAGGTCGAATAAAAATTCAGACTGGCTAACCAGAGTTTTCTGACGGTCCTGCCAGTCGCAATAAAGAAGATGGCGGTCAGAATGAGGGCCAACATAATGGCCGTCCTCTATCATTTTTTTTACTAAAGGCGCAAATTCAGATTGGCGCAAAAAATTGCCGGTTAAGAAAAAAGAGGCTTTGATTTTCCGCTCTTTGAGCGCGGAAAGAATCAAAGGCAGGCCTTCGCCATAGCTATCGGCAGTAAAGGCCAGAGCCAGGCGTTTTTCACTGACCGGACCCCTGATGATAGCACCTTCTACCCTGGTAAAACTTCTTTCCAGAACCCGTTGGCCAGCTGGCTGGTAGCCGGGCACTGATAGAACTAACGAGGAGGAACCTGCCTTGCCCCTCTGGCCGGCGCCGAGCTGAAGCCATAAAATTAACATAAAGGAGAGGCAAATGGTGTTTATAATGATCGCGGCTGCTGAAATGGATACTTTCTTGTTCTTTTTTTTGCCTTTTCTGGTCATCTTTAGCTGATACACTAACTTTTTCTGGACTCTTAAAATTAATTCCGATTTTAAATTAGAACTTCCCTTTTATCAACCAGACCCTTCATTGCCGGCCCTGATTTTCCCCTGTGTCGGATGTAATTGAAGTTAAAATTAGCTGATGAGCCAGGGCTTTAATCTTTAATAACCGCAATAAATTAGCCAGCGCTGCGGCCACAAGAGCTTTAAAGCTACAGGCATTTTAAGGCTTCGTTTGCTTTTCTGTCTTAGCTTTACTAATTATTAAGGCACTGATATTATTTAAATTATGGTTAATTATATTTTGGTCTATAAAATCCGAAAACTGGTCAAAGAAATATTAAAAGAAAAAATTGAAGAGGGGGAAATAGCCACCACTCCTCGTTCCTGTCTTGGATGTCTGGCCGATGAAATCAGCTGGGAGGTCTATTATCTTATTAAGGAAATTCAGGACAAGAAGAAGGGAAGCAAAAACAGCCAGGCACGGATGGATGATCAGGCAAAAGAGAAATCGGAAGAAGAATAAGGGCCCACTGAATGGGAAAAACATAATTGAAGCCAGCTCTAATCCTAAAAACTAGGAGTTAAAAAGACAGATAGATAGCCGGTCGATAGAAAAAATTAAGGGCAAAAAATAAATCATGATAAAGAGCTATTTATGATGAAATCTAAAGCCTAGAGGTGTGGTCCTATTCTTTTGAGGTCTTCTCTTTCTTGATTCTTTCTTTAAGAGCTTCCCACCAATCGATCCGTTTTTTGATTTCTTTTTCAAATCCGAGATGACCTGGACGATAATATTTTTTGCCTTTCAATCTCTCTGGAAAAGTCTCCATATCAGTCGTGGAGAGTGGACTGTCATGAGCATATTCATAATCCTCGCCATAGCCTAATTCCTTCATCAAAGGAGTAACGGCATTTCTGATATGAAGTGGAACGGGCTCAAAAGGACTTTCTTCGACTTCTTTCATAGCCTGGCCAAAAGCAGCGTAAACTCGATTACTCTTCGGAGCTGAGGCCAGATAAACGACTGCCTCAGCCAGAGCCAGTTCGCCCTCAGGTGAACCCAGAAAATCATAAGCTTCTTTAGCCTGAAGAGCTAAGGCCAGAGCCTGAGGATCAGCCAGCCCAATATCTTCAGAAGCAAATCTTATCAACCGCCTCGCAATATAAAGGGGATCTTCTCCGGCATAAAGCATTCTGGCCAGCCAGTAAAGGGAAGCATCAACATCTGAATTTCTGAGACTTTTATGGAGAGCAGAAATAAGATTATAATGCTCCTCACCGCTTTTATCATAAACAAGTGTTCTCTTCTGAAGAGCCTCTTCTACCTCCTTAACAGTAATTTCCTGGCTTCTGGTCAGGCTGGCAGCTATCTCCAGAGCATTGAGTGCTCTCCTGGCATCTCCATTGGATTGATCATAGAGAAGCTCCACAGCCCCGTCGCTTATCGATAGATGCAGCTGGCCCAATCCGTTGATTTCATCGGTCAGGGCATCATGGATAATTTTCCTTAAGGCATCCTTAGCTAGAGGTTTAAGAACCAGCACTCTGGTCCTTGACAGCAAGGGAGCAATGACCTCGAAGGAAGGATTTTCAGTGGTTGAACCAAATAGAATGACATCTCCTCTCTCCACATAAGGAAGGAAGGCCGATTGCTGGGCCTTATTGAAACGATGGATTTCGTCAATAAAAATTATCAGCGGCTGACCATACATTTTTTTCTGTTGCTCGGCCTGAGCCATGACTTCCTTGATTTCCTTAATGCCGGACAGGACTGCACTAAAAAAAAGGCAATTTAGGCCAAAATGCCTGGCCAGCATCATACCCAGGGTGGTTTTGCCCGAACCGGGTGGTCCCCAGAAAATTATTGAGACCAGCTGGCCCGACTCAATCAGCTCGGTCAAAATCTTGCCCGGGCCAAGAAGATGCTCCTGTCCATAAAAGCGGTCAAAAGTTTGAGGTCTCATCCTCTCGGCCAGAGGAACATGCCTGGTTTCCCTGACTTGATCTTTTTTATCCTGCCTGTTGTCCGGCCTGGCCATATCAGTCCTTTATATTTATATCTTTTAAGCTGTTAAGATCATCATTTATCTGTTAGTTACCTGCTGCTTTTAATTTATTATGGGCCAGGTTTCATCCAATGTAAAGAAGCTAAAAACCTTTGTCAGCAGGTAACAAATCAGTTAAAATGTCCAGAGGAGAAGTAGAAAATGAAAACTCTCAAGTCAAAGGTATTTATTTTCCCCGCGCTTTCAATTGCCTTGTTAACATTTGTTTCTTTTTTACTATCACCCATTGCCGCTCAGGCTCAGGGGCGCCCGAAGGGTCACCTGTTTATCATCGGGGGCGGCGATCGCTCGGAAGACATGATGAAAAAATTCATTGAGCTGGCTTCGAAAGTTGGTCAGGGCCGGATAGTCGTTTTGCCTATGGCCAGTTCAACGCCCGAAGAAACAGGCAAAAGTCTGGTGGAAGAGTTTCAGAATCTGGGGGCCAGGGATGTCGTCTTTTATAACTTTACCCGGCGGGAGGCTGAAGATTATGCCCGGGCCAGATGGCTCGCCGGCAGCGGCGGTATCTTTTTTTCGGGCGGAGATCAGTCCCGAATCACCGAAGCTATTCTTGATACACCTGTCCACAAAATGATCCTTGATCTCTATCAACAGGGAGCAGTCATTGGCGGGACGAGCGCCGGAGCAGCAGTGATGAGCGAGCTGATGATAACCGGCGATGAAGCCAGAAAACCAGAAGAAGGTCATGAATTCGAGACAATTGAAGCCGGCAATGTTATTCTGGCCAGGGGATTAGGTCTCGTCAAAACAGCTATCATCGATCAGCATTTTGCAACTCGCAAGCGGCATAACCGTTTGATCAGTGTCATAGCCGGACATCCTGAACTGCTGGGGATAGGTATTGATGAGGAAACAGCTATTATCGTTTATCCTGATCAGTCTTTCGATGTTATTGGCAATAAAAATGTCATTGTCTATGATGCTTCTAAGGCTAAAATAACTGCCGGCCCACGACGTTCAATTGGCATCCGTGGCTTGATCATGCATGTCCTGCTGCCTGGCGAGAGATTTTCTATCACCAGGAAAAAATAAAGAGTACTGGTCACCTGTTAAAAATCTTAAAAGGTAATTTAAAATTCAGAGAGGGCCGAACCTCATTTTCTGTTTAATCAGCACCTGTCAACTTTCAGCAGATTGGTACTGCCGGTAATACCCGTGTGAGTACCGCAGGTAATCAGGTAATTCTGACCGGGCTGGATAAAACCAAGCCGCCGGGCCAGTTGAGGTCCTTCGTTTAATATTTCATCTACTGATTTAAACCTCTCAACCAGGCAAGGGTAAACTCCCCATTTAAGATTTAAAAACCGCAGGGTTTTCAGGGAGGGGGTCAGAGCCAGTACAGGCTGAGCTGGTTGATATTTGGAAATAAGGCAGGCGGTTTTCCCGCTTTCGGTAGCAGTAATGATGACTTTGGCTCCCACTCTCTCTGCAATTTTTTTGACAGAGATAGCGATGGCCTCCGGGACCACCAGTTTATCTGGCTCCGGGCTGGCTTCAATCTGATGGGCAAAAAGGTCGGAATTTTCAGTTTCCAGAACAATTTTTCTCATCATCTTGACAGCTTCCACCGGGTATTTGCCGGCAGCCGTTTCATTGGAGAGCATCAGAGCATCGGTTCCATCAAAAACAGCATTAGCCACATCATTGACCTCAGCTCTGGTCGGCACCGGATTTTCGATCATCGAATTTAGCATCTGGGTAGCAGTAATGACCGGTTTGCCGCAACTTCTGGCCAGCGAAATGATTTTTTTTTGAATGATTGGAATCTTTTCCAGCGGCAATTCGACACCCAGATCACCTCGGGCCACCATCACCCCCTCCGCTTCGGCTATAATTTCTTCCAGGTGACGAACTGCTTCCCACTTTTCAATTTTAGCGATAACCGGAATAGTTACCCCTGACTGCGCCATTAATGACTTGATCAGCCTCAGATCATCCCTGGTTTTAACAAAAGATAAAGCTACGAGATCAACACCATTCTCAAGGCCAAAAGACAGATCCTGCTTGTCTTTGTCAGTCATGGCCGGGATAGATAGCTGGCTTTGAGGAAAATTAATACCATTATGACTGCCTATTTCTCCGCCTTCGATCACTCTGGTGATTATCTCCCTATCTGTAACTTCTCTGACTTCTAATTTAATTAAGCCATCATTGATATAAAGAACCTCACCCGGCTTGACATCTCTTATGATTTCACCATAGCTGATGCTGGCCTGGTGGCTGTTACCCTTTACTTCCCTGTCAGTCAGGATAAATTCCTCACCTTCCTTTAACCAGGCTCGTCCCCCTTCAATTTCTTTCAGGCGTATTTTGGGACCCTGCAGATCTTGCAGAATAGAAACATTTTTTCCTGCCTCCTTAGACATAAGCCTTATATTTTCTATATTCTTTTGATGCTCCTGATAAGTTCCATAGGAAAAGTTCAGGCGAAAAATATCAGTCCCAGCTTCAATTAATTGCCTGATAGTTTCTGCCGCCTGACATTTTGGCCCGATGGTGACTATGATCTTGGTTTTGACTAGACCAGACATTTTATCTACCTCAAGAAAATTTCTTTTAAGTTATTTTTAGCATAAATCAGACTGAATGGAAACCACTGGTGGTAGCCAGACATTCTTGACGACTTACCAGTTAAATGTTAGAGTTTTGATGAAGTTAGCTCATGAATCAAGACTCAAAAGTCCGCGACATAAATCCAGCCATTAGCAAAAAACTTGTTTTTTCGGCAGCTGAAGTCTGCCGGCTGCTCCAGATCAATCAGGCCACCCTGCAGGCCTGGGAAAAAGAGTTTCCGGTCTTTTTTGCCGGTCAAACAGCCAGTGGTCAGGCTATCTACCGCCAGAAGGATGTTCTTATCATCTCCAGGATTAAAGAACTGCTGGAAGAAGGTACGCTGACCAATGCCGGAATAAAAAGAAAAATTGAAGAGGAATTCGGTTTAAAGACAGACCATATTCCCCCGGAAAAAGCGCTGGCCACCATCAGTCAGATAAAAGAAGAATTAACTGAAATTTTGAGGACTCTTGAAAAAAATCAAAAAAAAGGTTAAAGTAATTTTCACTTTTTGAAATATCGGGACGTGGCGCAGCCTGGTAGCGCACATGCTTGGGGTGCATGGGGTCAGCGGTTCAAATCCGCTCGTCCCGATTTTTTTATAAGATAATCAGAACAAATGAATAAATCTTCCAGCCTATCAGCTAACAAAAAGAAACTAATTCTCCTGACCAATGATGATGGCTATAATTCTCAGGGGATAATTGCCCTGGCGGAAGAATTGAAACCTTATGCCCGGGTATATATAGTTGCTCCCGACCGGGAAAGAAGCTCCATATCACTCGCCCTGACTCTGAGGCAACCTCTTCGAGCTGAAAAAGTGGGAGACAATGTTTTTGCCGTTGATGGTACCCCGGCTGATTGTGTCTATATCGCTTTAAAATATGTCCTGCCTGAAAAACCAGATTTCCTCATTTCAGGTATGAATCTGGGAGCCAATCTGGGCTGTCAGGATGTTTCTTACTCCGGCACGGTAGCTGCAGCTCTTCAGGGAACTTTTATGGGCCTTCCCTCCCTGGCTGTATCTCTATTAAGCCGCAACCACCGGCAATACGATTTTGAGCAGTCAGCTGCTCTGGTCAAAAAAATAGTAGAGGCTCTTCAGGGAAAAAAGTTTCCACCACGCGTTTATCTTAATATCAATATTCCTCCCTTTCCGGTCAAAGGGTTAAAAATCTCCAGGCTGGGCGAAAGGCGTTATGCCCCGGAGCTGATTAAAAAGAAAGATCCACGAGGGAAAACTTATTTCTGGATTGGTGTCGGTCACCCCCAGGCCGTTGGTCCAAAGAACTCAGATGTCCATCTGGTGGACGAGGGCTGGGTCTCAATCACGCCCCTGCACATTGACCGAACAGCTAAGGCGGTCCTTGATAGTGGATTTCTGTCTGAACTGCTGAACATTAGTCTGGAATAAGCAATAAGAACCGGCTACCTGTTAATTGATCAGCCTTCCGGCCTGTCAGGCTCTCTGGTTGCTGACGCTTTGCTGCCTTTCCGGCTATGAATATAGCTGATGGCTGCGGGGATCAGCGAGATGACAATGATGGCTATAATCACCAGAGAAAAATTTTCTTTAACTACCGAGATATTGCCAAAATAGTATCCGCCGAATAAAAATAGAGCAACCCACATGACACTGCCCACCAGGCTGTAAATCATAAACTTAAAATAGGTCATTTTCCCGATTCCGGCTACAAAGGGAGCAAAAGTTCTGATAAACGGCATAAAGCGGGCGATGACGATGGTGATAGCCCCGTGCTTTTCATAAAATTCATGGGTGCGGTCAAGATAATTTTTATTAAAAAGACGGCTCCTTTCTTTCTTAAAAATTTCTGGGCCAACTTTATAGCCTATCCAGTAGTTACTCAGGTTGCCCAGAAAAGCGGCCAGACTGAGTAACAGAAAAAGGCTGACAACATTCAGGTCGCCGATGGCAGCAATCGCCCCGGCCGCAAACAGGAGCGAATCACCCGGGAAAAAAGGAGTCACCACCAGGCCGGTCTCGGCAAAAATTACAACAAAGATCACAAGATAAGTCCAGATTCCGAATTGATCGATGAACTGAACAATATAGCGATCAACGTGAATGAGGATATCAAAAAACTTTTCTATAAAGTCTATCAATTGTTTTTTATCCCAGTTTTGTCTAACCTTGTGGCCTCAATTCTGACCACAGTTATGATTAACTATACACATTTTGGTCAAAACTAACAAGGAGGCGGAATTATTATTCATTTTCTGAACGGATTCTCTACTGACCCGGAAGGATTGCCTTCAAACTGTGACCTCTACCCTTATTAAAGGCCTGGAATCTCTGCTATAATTTAAAACGAATACTTTAAAGCCCAGCTCAAGCTCCGGACAGAAGCGGTGTTAACAAAAACCATGAATAGAGAGTTTCTTATTGAGAGAAAACTGACAGCAATAGAGAGAGCTCTGACTAGACTTTCTCCCCGGGCTTCCAGCTGCTGCCTCTGTCCGCGCCGTTGCCAGATTAATCGCCTCAACGGACAGACAGGTGTCTGTCAGACTGGAGATCAGGCTCGGGTTTCAACCAGTTTGCTTCATTATGGTGAAGAGCCTGTCCTCAGTGGCCAGGGTGGACCGGGCAGCGCTCCTGGCTCCGGGACCATTTTTTTTGCCGGCTGTAACCTGAAATGCCTGTTCTGCCAGAATTACCAGCTGAGCTGGCTGAATCAAGGCGAACTGGTTAGCGATGAACAGCTGGCCGGGTTTATGCTTGATCTTCAGGCTCAGGGTGCCCTCAATATCAATCTGGTCTCACCGACCCACGTCATTTTGCCTGTGCTCAGGGCCCTGAGGATTGCTTATAGCCGTGGGTTGACGATTCCCATTGTCTATAATTCCAATGGCTATGACTCAATTGAGGTCATTGAGGAACTAAGAGGGATTGTTGATATCTACCTGCCTGATCTGAAATATATGTCCTCGGAATTATCAAAAAAATATTCGGCGGCACCTGATTATTTTGAGCAGGCTCATCTGGCTATTGAGGAGATGTATTGCCAGCAGCCCGAGCTCATTCTTAGTGATGGAGATATTGCTAGGCGGGGCTTAATAATCCGCCATTTGGTTCTGCCCGGTCATTCGGAGGATTCTCTGGAGATCGTCGATTGGATAGCTAAAAACCTGTCCCTCACAGTCGGGCTAAGCTTGATGAGTCAATACCACCCTTGCTTCCGAGCCCCAGCCGAGCTGCAGCACGAGGTTAAGCGTCAGGAATACCAAAAAGTCATGTCTCGCGCTGCCAGTTATAACTTCAGTTATCTTTTTCTCCAGCCTGAACCTTTCCAGTCTGAAGAGCACCTTCTACCTGATTTCGGCCAGCGGACACCTTTCCGCTGGAAATAAGCGTACCAGTCCTGCGAGATAAACTCATGCTGTCTAGATTAAATAACTAAGATTGGCTATCAAGCCCAGTCAAACAGGAAGTTAAGCCGGCGCCGGCGTTACCTGTTTTTATTCATAGACCAGTATTTCGACTCTTCTATTCTGGGCCCGGCCTTCCCGGGTCGAATTATCAGCTACCGGTACCGAACTTCCCAGGCTGACTACCGACATGCGATAAAGTGGGATCTGATAGGTTTTATACAGATACATCATGACTGCTTCAGCTCTCTTCCGACCAAGAGCCAGATTCACCTCTTCCGGGCCAACATTATCAGTGTGACCCTGAATCTCAATATAGACTCCCCTGTTTTCCTCAATCAACTGTTGGACAAACCTGTCCAGAGCAGCTTTAGCTTCCTGGCTGAGCTCGGCACTGTTAAAGGCAAATTTAGCTTCATTGTTGCTGAGAGTGGCTTTCATCACCAGATTGCCTTTGATCATGGTTTTGACTTCTTCAATCTTGCCATCAACTTGTTTAATCTGACCATTCTGCTGGTTGATCAGCTCGCCAATGGTGGCCAGTTTTTCGTCATGCTCTTTGATTCTCTTCTGAGTCTCTTCGACCTCAGTAGAGAGGCTGGCTACCTTTTTATCCACCGACGAGACCTCAGTATTGACAAATTTTTTAGAAGCGCAGCCCTGGACCAGCAAGAAAGCTGCCAGAACCAGAACAATTGACCAGCTAATACTTTTTTCCATTCGATTTACTCCTTTTGTTTTGATTTAAGAATAAAACCGAAGCCTGATCGCTTTTACCTGTTCCTATTATAGTCGACTGAGTGAAGTTTTTCATCCGGATTAAAAAAAATTGTTTCCTGTTAGCTTAGTAGCCCTGGCGGGTTCTGATCCGGTAATTACCCTTGCGGGTTAGAACCAAGAGCCGACGATAACGGTCATCCTCGCGATAAGAGGTATAACCAATGATATATTGATGGCTCTGCTCCCTCTTTATGTCATAAATTGAAGCCAGTAATTCTTCCATATTATCCAGGAAAAAAGCCCGTCCACCGGTGGCAGCGGCGAATAAATCCAGAGTTTGAATTATTCCAGCCGGAGTCTGGCTGGCCGACTTTTTATGCCTGGCCAGTATTTCATCGGCTTTTGGTATCTTATAACCTATAACATAAATTGGCACCTCCACCCTTCGGGCGATGTCCAGAGCCTCTTCAGCTGAAGCTTGACTGTCATTCTCCAGGCCATCAGTAATTAAGAGAAGTGCCCTTTTTTCATTTTTAGCTCTGATTGCATACTGAGGAGAAGCAGCTACTGCATCATTTAAAGCTGTTTTGCCATAGGCCTCTTCTTTGTCCAGAGCAGCCAGAAAAGCCGTCTTATCTGTCGAGTGACCGGCCGCTACTTCCACCTGACCATCAGCAAACACCAGAAGAGCCACTTCATCCCGTGGAGACAGGACTTTCTCAGCCAGGATTTTTAAAGCTTGTCGGCATTCTTCAAACTTATTATCCAGGGCCATGCTCCCGCTGACGTCCAGCAGGACAGTCAGACTTAGAGGAGCTGTCTCATCATGCTGAAAATAGCTGATAGTCTTTTTTTCACCATTCTCATAGATGATAAAATCTTCTTCTTGCAGGTTATTAATATAGCGTCCACGATTATCCTGAACTGTTACCGCCAGAGTCACCGCATTAACGGTCACTTTATAAGCTGGTTTTTCCACCCGTACCTGGTCGGTTTTTTCCTGAGCGAAAGCGGTGAAAGAGAAAAAAAGGATCAAAATCAGGGCTAACCTGGCTGGCCAGATCAGAGAATTTCTTGATATGATCATTTTTAAGTTTTTCTATCATCGCAATTAATACAGCAGTTTTCAGGCTGAATTATTTCAGACTTTCTGGCCGATGTTTGACCACTTCTGCTTTGACCATGTAGATGACATCCTCCGCAATGTTGGTAGCGTGATCGCAGATCCGCTCTAAATGCCTGGCCACCAGCAGGAGAGGAATAGCCCGAGGAACAGTCGTGGCGTCTTTTTTCATATAATCATTTATCAGTTCTGATTGAACCAGATTCCTTAATTCATCGGCCTCATTATCTCTCAAAATGACTGAGCGGGCCAGATCTGTATCCTTGTTAACGAAGGAATTGATGACATCCCGGACCATACCCTGAGCCAGAGTAGCCAGCTTGGGAATGTCAATTAAAGGTTTGAGGAGTGGCTGGTCAGCAAGTTCTATCACTCGCTCGGCAATATCAACAGCCAAGTCAGCTATTCTTTCCAGATCAGTTGTTATTTTCAGCGACATGACCACAAACCGCAGGTCAGCCGCCGCCGGCTGGTAGAGGGCAATTATATTCAAGCACTTCTCCTCTATTTCCAGTTCCATATCATCTATGCGCCTGTCTCCCTGAATAACTGCTTCTGCCAGTTTTCTACTCAGCTCTCTGAGGGCTCGCACCGACAGCCCGATTGAGTCTTCAACTTCCCCACTCATCTCCAGAATCTTTTTATTAAGTTCCAGCAATTCCTCATCAAAATATCTGGTCATTTATTTCTCCTCAATTTTCTTTTAACACCACCTGTCTCTTCTTCAGCCAAACCTCCCGGTGATATAATCTTCAGTTCGTCTATCCCTGGGACTGGTAAAAATTTGATCGGTCTGGCCAAATTCAACCAGCTCACCCAGTAAAAAATAACCGGTATAATCAGAGACCCGGGCTGCCTGCTGCATATTATGAGTGACGATAATTATAGTATACTTTTGTTTCAGCTGATACATTAAATCTTCGATTTTAGCCGTGGCGGTAGGATCAAGAGCAGAACAGGGTTCGTCCATCAAGACCACCTCGGGTCCTAGCGCCAGAACCCTGGCGATGCATAATCGTTGCTGTTGTTCTCCAGTCAAACTCAAGGCATTGGCTTCCAGGCGGTCTTTGATTTCATCCCAGAGATTGACAGCCTGCAAGCTATGGAAAAGCCTTTCTTCCATTAAGGTTCGATCCGTCTGACCGTGAACTCTGAGTCCATAGGTGACATTATCAAAGATGCTAAGAGGAAAAGGATTAGGACGCTGAAAAACCATGCCGATTCTTCTCCTCAGTTCCAGCAAATCCGTATCTCCATCAAAAATATTTTTTCCGTCAAAAATGACCCGGCCTTCAGTTCTACTTCCTTCAATCAGGTCATTCATACGGTTCAGGGTCCTGAGAAAAGTTGATTTGCCGCAGCCAGAGGGACCGATCAGAGCTGTAATTTTTCTGGCCTGGATATCAATATTCACATTCTTTAGCGCCTGAAACTGACCGTAAAAAACCTGAAGCGACCTGACCTCAATAATATTTTCAGTAATGACCAGTTCAGACATTTTCTATTTCCTCAGGGTCTTCAATCCTTCCTGTGACTCTTCTCATTTTTCTAACCAATTAGCTCTATTGTTTTATCTCCGTGGCATTAATCTTTTTTTATTTTTAGTTAATTTGGTTTAAATAGTTTAAATGTTGCTGCTAGCTGGTAGCAGTTCATTTTCTCCTTTCTAACTTTTAGCCGAATTTCCCCTCAATATAATTTTCCGTCCGTTTATCAGAGGGCCTGGTAAAAATTATATCCGTTTCATTCACTTCTACCAGTTCGCCCATCAGGAAAAAAGCCGTCCGATCGGCTACCCTTGCAGCCTGTTTCGTATTGTTAGTCACCAGAACAATTGTATAGTCCTTTTTGAGCAGCAGCAGTGTATCTTCAATTTTCATGGTGGAAATAGGATCAAGGCCTGAGGTCGGTTCATCCAGCAGAATATACTCTGGTTTAAGAGCCAGGACACGAGCCAGGCACAGGCGCTGTTGCTGCCCACCGGAAAGCCTTAAAGCGCTGGTTTTCAAGCGGTCCTTAACCTCTGCCCATAATCCAGCTTTTTCCAGGCAATCCTCAACCAGGTGGTCAAGTTCCTGGCGATCAGTCTGGCCCTGGAGTCTGGGGCCAAAGGCCATGTTATCATAAATGCTCATGGGCAGCGGAACCGGCGTGGCAAAAACCATTCCCAGCCGCCGCCGCAGGGCGGCTACTTCCACCTCTGACTGATAAATGTCAAGTCCATCAATCAAGATCTTACCCGAAACCCTGGAGCCTGGAACAAGATCATTCAATCGGTTAAGGCAGGTTAAAAAAGTTGATTTACCGCTCCTGGCTGGCCCGATAATACCCAGTATTTCTTTCCGGTAAATGTCCAGGTTGAGATTCTTCAAACTCGGCTGCTGGCCATAGAAATGGCTGAAATTTATGACCTGGATAGCAATGTCTTTCATCTTTTACCTACCTGCCTTTCCGGTTACTACTGAGCTATATTAGTTTTGTTTATTCCGACGATGACTTTCTTATATATTTGCCCATTAAATAATAGGTAACGATATTAATCAGAAGAATAGCAATTACCAGGACAGCCGCTGTCCCATAGGCTTTGGACATCGAAATACCTTCTCTGGCCAGAATGTAAAAATGAACAGACATAGTTCTGGCTGAAGAAAAAATAGATGAGGGAAGACGAAGAGCGCTGCCAGCTGTAAAGATTACCGCCGCCGTTTCCCCGATGCTCCGGCCTATACTCAAAATCACGCCGGTGACAATGCCTGGAGCTGCTGAGGGCAGGACAACTCTGGTCACGGTTTGCCACCTGGTGCTACCGAGAGAATAGCTGACCAGACGATAAGCAGCCGGGACACTCTTAATCGCCTCCTCGCTGGTCCTGATAATGGTTGGAAGGACCATAAAAGCCAGGGTCAGACCACCGCTCAAAATTGACCAGCCAAATTTTAGCTTGTTGACAAAAAGAATAAAGCCAAAAAGGCCAAAGATGATGGAAGGAATGCCGGCCAGGCATTCAGCTCCAAACCTGATAATCCTGGTGACTGTCCCTTCAAAGGTATATTCGGTCAGATAAATAGCTGTGCCTACTCCTAGGGGTGTGGCGACCAGCAAAGCAATAAAAGTAAGATAAATAGTAGCGACAATGGTTGAGAAAATGCCGCCCTCTTTCCCCATATGAGCAGGATTTTTGGTCAGGAATTCCAGGCTGAGTTGAGGTAAACCATTTTTCAGAATAACAACCAGAATAAACACCAGGACCAGAATGGCGAGAGAGGTCAACAAATAGAGAAAAAATTGGACAACCTTTTGTTCGGCTCTCGGTTTTGGCCTGAATCTTCTCGTCACTTTTCCCCCGGTTATCTTCCAGATTGTTTTCTGGCGGCCAGATTGGCCAGGAAATTTAGGATCATTATAATAACAAAAAGAACAACTCCGGTCGCAAACAACGCCTGACGGTGCTCACCGCTGGCATAGGCCATTTCCAGAGCAATGTTTGAAGTTAGGGTTCTGACCGGAGCCAGCCAGGAGGCAGGCAGATCGGCCGCATTGCCCGCGACCATAATAACGGCCATGGTTTCGCCAATGGCCCTTCCCATGCCCAGAATAATGCCCGCTACCAGACCAGAACGGGCAGCTGGTAACACCACCATCCTGACCGTCTGCCACTTAGTCGCACCCAAGGCGATCGAGCCTTCACGGTAAGAGTCAGGAACAGCCCTGATGGAGTCAATGGAAATGCTGATAATTGTGGGCAAAATCATAATACCGAGAATAATTGAAGCGGCCAGAACCGATAGGCCCGGACCGCCCAGATTTTCCCGGATAAAAGGCACCAGAAACATCAGACCCAGAAAGCCATATACAACAGAAGGAATGCCGGCCAGCAATTCAATGACTGGTTTTAAAAAACGCGAGAGCCGGCGGCTAGAAAACTCTGTCAAAAAAATAGCACTGGCCAGCCCTAAAGGAACACCGATCAGCAGAGCTCCCAGGGTGACCAGAAGCGAGCCCACAATCATGGGCAGCAGACCGAAGCTTTTTTCAGATGGATACCAGTCCTGGCCAAAAAGAAAGTTTTTCAGGCCATATTTCAGCATGATGGGCAAACCCTGCTCAAAAATAAAAATCGTAATGACAGCCAGAACTGTGATGGCAGTAAGAGCTACCATCAGCAGACTGAGCTTGATTAACCGGTCATCGGGTTTAGACTTGCTCATCATCTTATTCCCTTAGTCCTGGAAACTTCCTTCAGTCGCAATCTTTTTAACAGGAATAAGTCCCTCCTGCGGCAACCTCGACTGTATGTCAGCTGATAACACAAAGTCTATAAATTCTTTAGTAAGGCCTTGTGGTTCTTCCCTGACCAAAAATAAAAACGGCCGTCGAAGATGGTAATGCCCCTGAATAATGGCTTGTTCTGATGGCTGAAGGCCGTCGAGGGCAATCGCCTTTACCCTATGATCTACCAGACCAAGAGATATGAAACCTATTGAATTGCTGTCACGGCTAACAATTTCCCTGACCACTCCATTGGAATCTTCCACAATAGCCTTTTTACTGATTCTCCTTGAGCCCATGACCATTTCCTGAAAAGCTCCACGTGTGCCTGATCCTTCTTCCCTGACCACTACCGTTATGGCCTTATCGTTACCATTAAGAACTTTCCAGTTGGTAATTTCCCCGGCAAAAATGCTTCTAACCTGCTCCAGGCTCAGATTATCAACAGGATTGGCAGGATGGACAATAATGGCCAGGCCGTCATAAGCTACCGTGATTTCAATCAGATCCTTTTCATCCTCTTTTAGCTCCCTCGACGACATTCCGATCTGAGCTGTTCCCTCTTTGACCGCCATGATGCCACCGCTTGAACCACCCCCTTGAACATTAATTGTCACCTTTGAATTTTTTTCCATAAAAAGCTCAGCCCATTCATCAGCGAAAGGCTGGATACTGGTTGAGCCAGCAATGACAAGCTCGTTTTGCTGAGAACCGGATTTACAAGCTGAGAAGCTCATCAAGCAAAAAGTGGCCAGAATCAAAAAGAAAGCTAAATATAAAATTCCAGTTACGGTTCCACAGTTTAAGTGGAAATCAGGTCTGCCCTCGAAAAAAGATTGAAAACCCGTCTGACGATATTTCTCTCCAGACTCTTTTGACTCAGAATTCATACTCAGCCATTCCAATCCTTAAACCTTTATGTCCGCCGTTTAAAATCGGATACTTCTGGGCAGAAATTAAGATTTCTGCATAAGGGATTCTTCTTTAAAGCAATATTATACCTGAGTTAAGTTAAAAGGAAAATAAGAAGTTACCTCCGCTCAGAACAGCATCCAGCTGTTTTCAGGATGACATTTTTTCCAGTTCATCCAGCCTTCTCTCAAATATCTGTCTTTTCTCTTCATACTCCTGATAAACCTGAATATACTCCTCATAAAGTGAATCAAGTTGGTGGCGATGGAGATCAAGGTCTCGGGAGAGGCGAACTATCTCCTGACCGCTGCCCTCAACCGAAGCCTCGATTATCTTCTGAGTTAGCTGGCCGATTTTCCCTTCAGTTTCTTCAATGTTGTATTCAAGCTCATTGACTCTTTCTTCCAGTGGTTTTAAACTGCGCGATTTTTCGATAATGACTTCTGACCGAAGTTTTCTCAGCTCTCGGGGAGAGAGCTTATAGCGGAAAGGAGATCCCTCTATGAGCAGCCCGGGCTTCATTGCTTCCCCTGAAAGCTGGCTGGCCAGGTCAGCCATTGCTGAACCATTCTGGCTGTTTTGCCGCCCGGCTTCTCGGTCAGCATCCGCTTCGACTTGTTCTTCGCTCCAGCCGACTTTTTGTAAGAAACTCTCATAGTCGCCTTCAAAAACCTCTATTTTATTGTCCTGAAAAACAACTAGTCGCTCAGCCAGAGCCCGCAGATACATTTCATTATGAGTAACCATAACCACCGCCCCGTCAAAATTATCCAGGGCAGCCAGTAAGGCATCGCTCGACTCCAGATCAAGGTGGTTGGTGGGCTCATCCAGCAACAGCAAATTGACCGGTCTGGCCAGTATTTTGCCCAGAAGCAGGCGGCTCTTCTCGCCTCCCGACAGTACTTTGATTGGTTTCAAAGCCTCATCGCCTTCAAACATCAAGGTAGCAGCAATCTGCCTAACACGGGCTGGCTCAAGCTGAGGATTGGCCAGAGAGATCTCTTCGAGAACTGTATTCTCATTATTCATCTCCTCTGCATATCCCTGCTCATAATAGCCAACCTCCACCGACCTGGCGTAAGTTATCTCTCCGGCCTGAGGCTTAAGAAGTCCGGCCATCACTTTAAGCAGGGTTGTCTTACCGCGTCCATTACGCCCGACGACCATGACCCGATCTCGAGCTCCAATCTGAAAACTAAGTTTCTCAATGATAGGTTTTTCGGGACGATAAGCAAAGCTCACTCCCTCCAGACTAAGAGCATATTTATGGTGAAAGGGTTTTTCCTGAAAAGCAAATTCCATACTTTTTATCTTTTCGAGTTTTTCTCTTTGACCCATTTTCTCGATATACTTCAGGCGGGACTGGACCAGGCCGGCCAGACGGGCTTTGGCCCGGAAGCGGTTAATGAAAATTTCCATTTCCTTGCGTTTCCGCTCATCATTAACCCGTGTCTTTTCATAAACCTCTTCTTCTTGAGCAATCTGGTTATAGTACTTTTCGGTATTTCCTTCGATTTTTCTGACCTTATGACGATGAAGGCCAAGAATATGAGTGGCTATCCTGTCCATAAAACTCCGATCATGAGTGATGAGCATCAATTCTCCCGGCCAGCTGAGCAGGAACTTTTCCAGCCAGCGAATGGAAGTAATATCCAGATAATTGTTTGGTTCATCCAGAAGCAGCAGGTCATAGTCAGTCAAAAGAAGCCTGGCCAGATTTAACCTGACCTGATAACCGCCAGATAACTGAAAAGGATTCAGCTGAAATTCAGAAGATGAAAAGCCCAGGCCGCTCAGCACTTTTTCTACGCGCCACATCTGATCGGGCCCCGGGCTGGTCAGGCCGCGGCTGGCTTCCTCTAAAACTGTGGAATTTTTAAAGTCAGGTTCCTGCTGTAAATAACCAATCCGGTAATTCTTAGGAATTATGATCCGGCCCTCATCTGGCTCTTCCAGGCCAGCCAGGAGACGAAAAAGGGTTGTTTTGCCGTGACCATTTCGGCCCACTACTCCCAGCCGCTCACCACGATTGAGACGAAAACTGACTTTATCCAGCAAAATTTGCCGGCCATAACTTTTAGACAAACCTTCAACTGCCAGCATGAATATTTTAATCTCCACCTGTTTCAGGCAAGCTGAAAAATAAGCCTGGGACCCGGTTCAACCCGGGCCCCGGGCTTAAATAATAGCATCTTTTTAGCCAGATGAACGTCTTTTGGGCTGCTAAAAACCGAGCTCCTTCATGACATTGGTAGCACCGGAAAATTTTTCCGTAATAAAAAGAACATATCTGATATCAACACTGATCGATCGTTGCCATTCCGGAATAATAAAATAATCACCGATCACACTCTCATAAGTCATATCAAAGATAATCCCCACCTGCTCTCCTTTTGCATTAAGTGTGGGCGAACCGGAATTACCGCCGGTCACATTGGTGGTATTAAGAAAGCAGGCTGGAACATCCTTCAGGATCGGATCTTCATAACGGCCGAAATCACGTTGCTGGTAGAGCTGTTTTAACCTGTCAGGAACACGGAAGGGTTCGACTCCGGTCTCTTTTTCCATGACTCCCTTTAAAGTCGTAATCGGTTTATAAACAACCGCATCTCGCGGGATATAGCCTTCGACCAGGCCATAAGTAAAGCGAATAGTACTGTTGGCGTCAGGTGCGAGCTTACCACCCTTCATTTCGAGCAGGGCAGCCTCATAAGCCTTCTTCAGGTCCTGCCTTTGCTGATTCCAGGCTTTGCTTTCTTCGCGAACCACCTTTAGCTCCTTTTCCAGTTCAGCTGCGAGCAGGATAAAAGGATCATTAGTCTTAAGCAGTTCAGCTGGCTTAAGCTCAAGTAAGGCCAGTCTCTTTTCGGACGATCCAAGCTGGGTTTTTTGATAGAGATTATCGACATATTCTTCAATTGCTTTTTCCGAACCTTGAGCAATTAATGGCCGGAAAACGGCCGGAATTTTTTCAGGCGGCAGGCCCATCATTTTTTTCAGCTGATGTTTGAAGAATTCTCGGTCGGTATCAAAAACGTAACCACGTTCAGCCAGTTGAATCCGCTGCTTGATATAGGGAAGATTCCTATCCTGATAGGCAAGTTCCCGATCTTTATCGGGTTTCTGTCTCTCCAGAACAGTCCGGTAAATCGTGTAGGCTTGAGATAAAAGGGTCGAGCCAAAATAAGGGCTCATTATACTGCTTAGAAGTTCATTTTTGGCTGCATAATTTTCATAGCGTTTCATAAATTCAGCCATCTGATCCAGAACCTGGCCATATTTTTTCTGCCTGTCAGGTGAAGAATTGACCCAGTTGATAAATTCCTTTTCCTGTTCTTTCTTCCTGACGATTAAATCAATCTTCTTCATACCCTCGACTTTACCTTCCATATTTTTAAGTGAATTATAAAGACCTTTGAGCATACTGGCGTAGCGAATTTCAGTTTCTTTATTACCTTTGCTGGCTGTCTCAATGAATTTAATAATATCTTTATATTCGTCAATCCTCTTGACCATGGAATTTAAATCAGACTCAATTTCAGCGGCCGTATAATTCCGGTAAGTCCGGCCAGGATAACCCATCACAAAAGTAAAGTCGCCTTCCTTAACCCCTTCTGGCGACAGCTTTAAGAAGACTTTCGGTTGGTAGGGAACATTATCCGGGCTATAGTCAACACCTACTCCTTCCTTCGAAACATAGGCCCGCAAGAAAGAAAAATCGCAGGTATGGCGTGGCCAGATCCAGTTGTCAACTTCCCCGCCAAAATTGCCCAGATCGAGAGGCGGAACATAAACTATCCGGATATCTTTGATCCTTTTAAAGCGAAATAAAAAATACTGGTTGCCACTGTACATGGAGGCCACGCTGGCCCGGATATCAGGTCCCTGTTTTTCTGCTTCAGCTATAATTTGATTGACCGCTTTTTCTATTGCTTCGTATTTTTGGGCCGGGGTCATTTTTGGTTTGACTTTAGCTAAAACCCGGCCAGTCACTTCTTCATAGCCGAGGAGAATGTCAGCGGTATAACCCTGAGCTGGGATTTCCTCGCTTCGCTGGCGAGCCAGAAAACCAGAAGTAATATAGTCGTTCTCTTTGCTGGCTGCTCTCTGTACAGCCCCAAAAGCAACATGATGATTGGTAAGAATTAGCCCCTCCGGGCTGACAAACTCACCTGTTCCTCCTCCCAGGTTGACCACCGCGCTCATTAGACCTGTGCCATCCAGCCGATAGAGGTCATCAGGATTCATTTTCAGCCCGAGCTGTTCAAGGTTAAGCATCTTCATTTGATGCGGCATCCACATCCCTTCATCGGCCAGAGCCGCCAGCGGCCAGATTACCAGTCCGATTAGCAAGACAGAAATGATAAGCCTGGTTTTAACTTTCATCCTGACCTCCTGACCTTAATCTTTTTATGATTATGTCCGTTATTGCTCTGTTCATTTATCCCTGTTAACCGGGTAGATCACTTCTTTTTGGAAACCAGAGCCAGGTTAAAGATCTTCCTCTTTATGTCCCTGACTCAAAAAAGCCCAAATTCAGTCAGGCTTTTATCAAAATGATAATAAGCAAAATTTCTAATTTATTCAACTCCCCCCGATTCTCAAAATGACCTCAGCCTCAGAGTTTTTAACTTCTTTAGCCGAAAAAATGCTAAAATCACCAATCATGGCTGTTCATGGGGAGAATTAAGATGGAAGATAAAAAGAAAGTATTAATTCTATTTTGCGGGGGAACAATCGTCATGGAAGAAAAAGAAGACGGATCGCTGGCTGTCCCCGATAACCAGTATTCGGCCATCAGCATTCTCCAGAATGTTGAGCCAAGACTCAGCACTGTCGCTGACTATGATATTGAATTCATCGCCAATATCGACAGCACCAATATCACCCCTGCTGACTGGGACAAAATGCTTTACCAGATAAAGGCTAAATACCAGGATTATGATGGTTTTGTTATCACTCACGGGACGGATACTATGGCCTACACCGCTTCTGCCCTCAGCCTGGCGCTTATTGGGCTGGGAAAGCCGGTTGTCCTCACCGGCAGTCAGATTCCAGGTGAAAAAATAGAAAGCGATGCTCGCCGCAATCTGGTCAATGCTTTCCGGGTGGCCATTATGGATATTTCAGGAGTATTTATTGTCTTCGATGAAAGAATAATTCTGGGCTCAAGGGCCAGCAAGGCTTCTGAATCGAAACTGGATGCCTTTTTGAGTGTCAACAGCGAAGATGCCGGAGAGATTGCCATAGATATTAAAATAAAAGACTGGGTTAAGAAGAGAAACAGGGAACCCCATCAAGTCGAAATCAGGCCCGGTTTTGAGCCCAACGTTTTTGTTTATACCCTGAGTCCGGGCTGTGACCCCCATAGTCTGGAATTTCTTCTTGATGATCAGAAGTTAAAGGGTTTGATTATCAGAGCTTACGGTACCGGCAATATTCCTTATGGTTTTGAGAATTTTTTCCGGAAAGCCAGAGAAAGAAATCTTCCGGTTATTGTTACCTCCCAGTGTCTTCATGGCAGGACGCTGATGTCTTTATACGAAGTTGGCCGAAAGGCTTTAGAACTGGGAGCAATTGAGGGACACGAAGAAAGTCTGGAGTCTCTGTGTGTCAAATTGATGTGGGGTTTGCGGCATTTCCCTGACCAGATCGAAAGTCTGATCTGACCAGATTATCAGGCGCTGCTTGGGTCAGATATATCCAATCTGAATGTTCTACCCTTTCTCTGGATTGACACCGCTGACAAAAGGAGCTGGGCCAGCCCGGTCTTAATTAATAATTTGGTTCAAAATGGACCCCACTTAAATAAAACCGGCGGGATTAAAGCCAGCAAACTTAATGCCGATAGAATCAGCATCAGCGGGAGGAACCATTTTGCCCATTTTTCCCAGGGTATCCTGGCTACACCCAGCACTCCCATGGTGACAGCTGAAGTTGGCAGAACTGGGTTGATGACTTCACACAGCTGGAAAGCCAGAACCGAGGTTTGCCGGGTGATGCCCACCAGATCACTGAGCGGCGCTATGATGGGCATAGTCAGGGCAGCCTGAGCTGTGCCAGAGTGAACGAAGAAATTGATGACAGCCTGAACGAGGAATATCACCTGGGCAGTCAAAATCGAAGGGACTCCGGCAATGAGATTAGCTGCTCCCTGGAGCATGGTATCCAGGACAGCTGCTTCTCTTAAGATAATCAGGACAGCTCGCCCGCAGGCAATAATGAGCGACACGTTCATCATATCTTTGGCCCCGTCCAGGAAATTTATAGCTATGGTTGAGGCCTTCATTCTGGCCAGAAAACCTGAGATCAGACCAATAGCCAGAAAAAGGGCAGCAATTTCCTCCATATACCAGCCTTTAGCCAGAATACCATAAATTAGAAAGCCAATTCCTCCGAAAAGGGTGGCGATAATCAATTTCTCAGCGGTCCCCCACTCTGATTTCTGGGTCGAATCCGCCTGCTGTAGAAGACGTTCCCGGTCAAGATCATAGACCGGGCTGAGCTCTGGATTTTTCCTGATTTTCTCAGCATAAACCATCACAAAGGCAATTCCCACCGCCGTCATGATAAACCACAGGATAAGCCGGTAAGCGAGCCCCGAGTAGAGAGGCAGTTCAGCCAGTCCCTGAGCGATACCAACCGTAAAGGGATTAAAAAAAGCGGCGGCAAAGCCAACAGCCGAGCCTAAAAAAGGAATAGCCACTCCGACAACTGAATCATAGCCAAGAGAAAGAGCAAAAGGAATAAAAATCAGGACAAAAGGAATTGACTCTTCAGCCATACCATAAACACTGCCAGCCAGGGAGAAGACTAACATTAAGACGGGTATGACCATAATTCTTAGTCTTGGGTTCCGACCAAAAAAATCGGCCAGGCGACGAATGCCCGCATCAATCGCACCTGATCTGGTCAGAATGCCAAAGGTCCCACCAAAAATAAAAATCAAAATAATTATTAAAGAAGCATCCTCAAAGCCGCGAATAGGAGCAATCAGCAGCCATTCCGGTCCCAGCCATTTCTTTTCGACCTGGTGGTAGGTCCCGGGGACCGTCATCAGCCTGGTCTGACCCTGAACGGTTTTTTCGGTCCGCTGGAACTCGCCTGATGGCAGAATTAAAGCCAGGACATAAACCAGGATGACCAACCAGTAAATTAAAACCAGCGTATGAGGCAGCTTAAAACTTCTTTTTTCCATCTGTTTCCATACCGGTCAAAAAGTTATCTCATTTTACCTGATTGAAAGCTGGAGAAGCAAAACTTTTTTTAAAATTACCGGCTTCCCGGGCTAGACCTTCCTCAGGGTTAAGAAAACCTTTTTGATTTTAAGAGCCCCTGGCCAGCTCTGGTCGGACGAAGGCCGGCGGGAACGGTTTACCGGCTAAAGCTGGTACTGATAAACTTCAAACCATGCAGAATGCCTGTTCGCCAGTAGCTCCAGGTATGCCCCCCATCCCTCATCCTGGCTTCATGAGGAATCTTTCGATCGCGCATAGCCAAATGAAGGGCAGCGTTACCTTTATAAAGAAAATCATCATCACCACAATCTAGATAAAACCTGACCTGTTTTATTTTATCAACTGGTAACGTTTTAACCAGCTGAAGGGGATTATAACTCTGGAAATGAGGGGTCAGCCGCTCCCGGCCTTTAAGTCCAGGGCCATAAAGCCGGGCAAAAATTTGCTCATAAGTCTTGTCATCGGTAGCGATTATTTCTTCATCTGTCCAGACAGCCGCGCTGAAGGCAGCCGCGGCCGCGAACAGATCGGGATGGCGCAAAGCGTAAATTAAGGTTCCCCACCCGCCCATTGATAAACCGGCCACTCCTCGAAACTCTCTGGTTGCTCTGGTACGATAGTTAGAATCAATATAGGGTATGAGTTCCTGACAGAACATGTCTTCATAACGCACCTTGCCCTGATAATCATTGATGTACCAGCTAATGCCCCCATCCGGCATGACAATTATTATCGGCGGTAGCTCACCCGAAGCAATAGCTTTATCCACAATTAGATTTACCTGGCCAAACTGAACCCAGGCCATATCGTTATCTGTATAACCATGAAGAAGATAGACAACAGGATAGCGTCGGTTGGAAGTGTCATAATCAGGGGGAAGATAAACAGTATATCTGACTTCCTGGCCGAGGATCTGACTCGAAAAGGTCAGACCTTCCTGTACTTTTCCGGCGGGCTGAGCCTGCCCGCTTTCAGGTAAAAGCAGACACAAAACTATCAAAGCCAGAAATAAAATTTTCTGACCCCTTGTCCGGTTTAGTATTTTTCCCATGATTGCTCCCTCCTATTCTTATATCCTGCCTGTTTTTATTCGATAATCAGGTTTTTAGCATTATATTATATTTTCGGTGGTTCTTCTATAAAGTGCCAGAGAACACTAAATCCCGTTAGCTCAGAGTGGCGTCAGCTTCACTTTTGGCCATTAGCCGTTAGCACCTGAAGCTGGTTAAATTTATCTTGAATTTTTAAATGGATAAATTTATATTCTGGCTGTAACTTCCAGAAGGGTAAAATGTTTTAATTTTAAAGAGGGAGTGGAAAGATGCAAAAAGAAATTTCCGGTGTAATCATAGAGTGTGTTAAGGGCAATATTGCCAACCAGCCAGATGTTATGGCCATTGTTAACCCGGCTAATGCTCATTTGCAGCCTGGCGGTGGGGCAGCTGGAGCTATCCATGAAGCCGCCGGCCCTGGTCTGGAAGAGGAATGCCGACCATTAGCCCCGATTGAGCCAGGCGAGGCGGTCATTACCGGCGGACATAACCTCCCCAATAAATATGTCATCCATTGCCTGGGCCCTGTTTGCGGAGTCGATGAACCAGCCAATGAGCTTCTGGCCAGCTGTTATCGCCGGGCTCTGGAGCTGGCTGAAGGACACCAGATTGAATCTATTGCCTTTCCGGCTATATCCACCGGTTTCTTCCGTTTCCCTCTGGAAAAAGCTACCACAATTGCTCTGAAAACTGTGCTGGAGATGGTGCCCCGGCTTAAATGGGTTAAAAGAATCCGCTTCGTTCTATATACCGATTCAGATCTAGACGTCTATGAGGCAACTCTATTACGCTTAACTGCCAGTTAATGTTCTAGTGGACGTTGTTCGTCGAAGAAAAATCATGAGTAGAGAGGTACTTTCCTGTTGAGCCTCCACAATTATTGTTTTAGCCCTGTTGACCAGCTCGCAGGTTGACTGCCAGCTGCTGAAATCAACCCTCGTTAATCTCAACCAGTTGGTAATCCTGTGTGCCCAGTCCTATTTTTTCCCCGTGGGCCAGCTGAATTGACCAGTCAAGGTTATAACCCTGACGGAAAGCATCTTTACCAGCAGCCTGATTGACCAGGTCAATTGAAGCCCGATCTAAAGCTACTGGATCCAATGAACCGGCTATCCCGATATCGCGGACCACCCCGGCCTGGTTCCTGGCCATACAATCACAATCCTTGGTAACCTGGAGGATAAAATTGATAAAAGATATTTTGTCTCCGAAATGACTTTTGACCGCCAGCGCATATTCGGCCATTTTTTCTTGCAGACGCCGGGAATCCTCATCCCATTTCATCTTGATGGCTCCAAAGCGGCAGACGACCAGACACTCGCCACAGCCAATGCATTTTTCATCATCGATAATAGCCTGATCTCTTGTCTGCCTGATGGCGGACGCCGGACAATAATCAAGACAGACTCCGCAATTCCGACACTGCCTGGCATTAACCCGGGGGTGGACAACTGAATGCTGATCTAGTTTGCCGGCTCTCGAAGCACAGCCCATCCCGAGATTTTTAATGGCCGCCCCTACCCCGGTCTGAACATGCCCCGTAACATGAGATAAGCAAATCATGACCTGCGAACTGAGAAAAGCACTGGCAATCCGCGAGCTTTGTACCCGGCTCCCGTCAACTTTAAGTTCTACCTTCTCCCGGCCAACCAGCCCATCAGCAATGATTACCGGTATTTTCACTATTTCCTGTCTGAAACCGTGTTCCCAGGCCAGCCGAAGGTGATCAACCGAATTTGACCGACGGCCAACATAAAGAGTGTTGCTGTCGGACAAAAACGCCCGCTCGCTTTTCTTCAAAACATCATCAATAATACCGGTCAGCCATTGAGGTTTAATATGACCGGTGTTATTTTTTTCACCGAAATGAATTTTTAAAGCGACGAAATCTTCTGCTTCTATTCTTTCATTAAAACTGAGAGCGCGATAAATTGCCAGAGCTTTTCTGGCAATAACCTCTGGTCCCTCTTCTCGGTTGGCTTTTATAAAATACACTTCCTTCTTCATCTGGTACCTCTTTACTTTACATTTAGACCGAGTCTGGACAGAAAAAAATCCTAAATCACGGCCGTTTATTTTATCAGAAGAGACCTGACTGTTTCCACCCCGTCCCCCAGAGAAACTTCCCCGCCCAGGGCCAGCAACGTTTTCTCCAGAGCATCAAAGGCAAAAATAATATCTGTCCTGGTTAAATTACCCATATGGCCCAGTCGGAAAACCTGTCCGGCAGTTGGCCCGAGTCCACCGGCCACCACCACTCCAAATTCCTCCAGCTTCTGTCTGAAACTCTGATCTTCTATTCCATCTGGATAACTAACTACTGATAGGGTTGAGGCCAGACAGGTTTCATCTGTGTAGATTGAAAAACCGAGCGATCGAAGACCGCTTCTGATGGCCGAGGCATAACGTTCGTGTCTTTCGAAACGCTTTTCCAGTCCTTCTTCCAGGACAAGACGGGTAGCTTCATAAAAAGCTCTGATTTCATTGACGGCCGGGGTAGAAAAATATTTTTTGGGATTTTCCATCACCGGCAGCCAGCGCAGGATATCAGCGTAATAAGCCTTAACCTTCGGCAGTTTCTTCCTTTTGTCCAGAGCCCTTCTCGAAAAAACATCTATGGCCAGCCCTGGAGGAGCGCCCAGGCATTTCTGAGCGGCGGTTAAAATAACATCAATCCCCCAGTTATCAAGATTCTCTTCAACTCCTCCCGTAGCGCAAACGCCATCCACCACCAGCAGAACGTCAGGAACCTCCTCTCTTATAACCTCAGCATAGAGCTCAACCGGGGCACAGCTGCCAGTAGCTGTGTCAACATGGGTACAAACAACCACCTCGTATTTGTGTTTTTTGAGTTCACTTCTCAACTCCTCGGCACCAACCACTTTCCCCCAGGGACTCTGTAGTAAGCGGTATTTCAGATCAAAAGCTTCCGCAATTTCTGCCATCCGCTGACCAAAATATCCTTGAGACAGAATCAGCAGGTGATCAGAGTCAGCGGTTATGTTCAATAAAGCTATCTCCATGGCCAGTGTTCCCGCGCCGGCCAGGATAAAAGGCTGACCATCCTTGGTCCTGACGATTTTCTTCATATTCTCTATTGCCCCGCTCAACGCTCCTACCGTTTCCGGACTGAGGTGCGAGACAGTGGGCTGGGACAGAACTTCCAGAATCCGGCTATCAACCGGTGTCGGCCCTGGGATTAAAAGAAGTTTACTTTCTTTCATTTTTCTCTTCCTTCGTAAAATTTAGTCTTGTTTGCCTTCTATTTTTCTCCAACTGCCCGGGAAAATCAATAGCTAGCCAGACATTCGATTGCATTAATAAACACCGGTAGTATAATTGGAACAGTTTTCAAAAGGAGAAATTTAATGGCCTCAAAGAGGGTTTTAAAACGGCTGTTACTGCCTGTTCTACTAATTAGCATTTTGACTCTGGCCAGTCTAACCTGCCGGCCGGCCCCGGCCAGACAAGCTGATCTGATCATAGCTGGAAAAATTTTCACTGGCCTTAATTCACGGCCTTTTGTCGAGGCCCTAGCCGCAGGCGGTGACAAAATTCTGGCTACTGGCAGCCGGGAAGAAATTAACCGTTATGCTGGCCCCGAAACCAGGATAATCGAGCTGGTAGGCGGAGTGGCTATCCCGGGTTTAATCGATGCCCACACCCACTTCTCTTCTGGCGGCCAATCACTCATCGAGCTGAGTTTCCGAGGCGTTGATTCGGTTGAAAAAGTTCAGCAAATGATTGCAGCCAGAATTAAAGAACTACCACCAGGAACACCGATTTTCGGTCGCGACTACGATCATACCCTGTTTCCAGGCCAGATATGGCCTGATCGGTCAGATCTCGATAAAGTCTCTACTGATAATCCGGTCGTCATCCGTCGTGTCGATGGGCATTCAGCCTGGCTTAACACGGTGGCCCTGAAATTATCGGGCATCGATAGCCGCACACCTGACCCTTTTGGAGGAGAAATCGTCAGAGATCAGACCAGCGGAGAGCCGACTGGTATTTTAAAAGAATCAGCGATGAACCTTATCAAGATTCAGCCATCCATCCAATCTTCCCCTGAAGAAGATATCCTGAGGGCGCTGGATCATGCCCGCCGGCTGGGTCTGACCGGGGTTCACGCTTCAACCGATCTCAAAGAACTGGAAATTTATAAGAAGCTTAAAGACGAGGGCCGACTAACCCTTAGAATCTATGCCTGGCTACCTGTCGAGGAAATGGACCAATGTCTGAAACTAGGCCTCAGGCAGGGACAGGGTGACGAGTTCTTAAAAATAGGTTTTCTCAAAGCCTTTATTGACGGAACTCTAGGTTCAGGCACAGCTTTGATGTTTGAACCTTTTGCTGATGCTCCTGGCCAATCAGGCCTGGCGCAGTATTCAGAGCAAGAATTTGATGAATTGATAGATCGGGCATATGCCAATGGCTTTCAGGTCGGCACTCACGCTATCGGAGACAAAGGAGTTAGCTGGGTCCTCAAGGCGATAGAAAAGGCTGAGAAAAAGTATGGTCAGAAAAACCTGCGTTATCGGATAGAACATGCTCAAATCATTAAACCTGAAGACATTAAGAAATTTAAGGAATTGGGGGTAATTGCCTCTATGCAACCAACTCACTGCACGACCGACATGCGTTTCTGCGAGCAGAGAATAGGCCGGGAGAGATCTAAGTATGCTTATGCCTGGAAATCTCTTCTGGAAAGCGGAGCCAAGCTGGCCTTTGGCTCTGATTGGCCGGTAGAGCCCCTTGATCCGCGCCGCGGGCTGTATTCAGCTGTGACCCGTAAAAATATTGAACATGACTTCCCGGAGGGCGGTTGGTTTCCAGAGCAAACACTCACTCTGGCCGAAGCCATCGAATGTTTCACTTCTGGCTCAGCCTACGCCTCGTTTGAGGAGAATTTAAAAGGGACCCTCGAGCCCGGTAAACTGGCCGACCTGACTGTTTTTGGTCAGGATATTTTCAGCCTTGAGCCAAAAGCTATTTTAACTGCACCTGTCATTTATACTATAGTCGGTGGAAAAATCGTCTATCAGGCTGAAAATAATTGAGCTGCCGCAGGGATTTTACTGGCTATCCTTTTATGTTCGTGGGCTGTGATCATCTTTCTTCGAGATAAGGCTTTATTTCTTCATAGGAAGAAACAAGGGTTGCCCCATCCACATTAGGCGGTGTCATAGGACCCTTTAGAATAAAAACTCTGGCCAGACCGGCTTCTCTGGCTGCCTGTAAGTCATAATGACTATCGCCAACAGCCACAGTTTCATCTGATTTGACCTTAAGCAGCTCCATGACTCTTAGAAATGGAGCTGCACCGGGCTTATAGAGCCCGCTTTCCCTGGTCAAAGTGAGATCAAAGGTCAACCGGAAACGCTCCAGCAGGCGCCTCGTATTTTCCAGGTTATTATTGGTAACAAGAGCCGTCTTGATCCTGCGGCTGGCCAGCCACTCAAGGAAGGCTTCAGTCCCCGGCCTGAGCCTGGCCAGCTCTGTCTGCCGACGTTCATGAGCTTCGAGGATAGTATATTTTTGCGATCTGTGTGGTTCAGGTAAGCCATCAAGATAAGCCAGAATTGATCCACTGTTCAAGCCCAGTTCTTGCCTGATAGCAGCCCAATCGTAATTATTTTCAACCAAGGTTCCATCCAGGTCAAAAATAACCAATTTGGTCTTCATTTTTGCTTTCTACCACTGGATTTATATTAATTAGCAAGCGGCCAGATTGCAATTGTCAGTCTGAAATTTCGGGAGAGAGGTCAGAAGACTAATTCTTGCTGCCAATCAAACTTTGTAGCTCATGTCCAGATTGACTATTATTCTGACCAGACAGTTCAAGAAAATGGTAGGATATAAAACCTGTTGATTCGCATTAGAATAATTGATAGAATTTAGAGCGAAAGTACAAGCCAATGTTTAAGAGAAGGGAGGAACTACATGGGTAAGTATCTTGCCATCTTTTTCGGAATAGTGGCCATGGTGGCTGGTCTCTATCTGGTAATTTTTGTCTGGTGGCGTGAATTCTGCCAGCTGGTTTTTGGCTTCATTCCGCCCATTCTATTTTTCGGCGGCCTGATAGCGATAGTAGCTGGAATCTCCAGTATTAAAGATTCTATCCGACAGAAAAAGCTGGAAGCTGAAACGAGCGCCATGCAGGAAGAACAAAAAACAGAAGAAAAGGCTCAATAGCTTATAAAAATCTTTATCAGACGTCACTACCAGCTGGAAATAGATATAGTTAATCTCGAAAAAGCCAGGAAAAAGTGAGTTATGTTCTGACCGTTGTTGTAAGTCTTATTTTGTCTGTTCTGTCCCAGTTCACGGTGACGCTTGACAGGTGCTTTCTGCAGAATAATTCTGGCCTGCTACCTGCCCTGATTTCCTCGGATTCACCAACTCTGATTACTTTACCGGAGCCAATCCTGATTTCAGATTGCTTTTCTCCTGCTCAGAGTTTGCTCCTGCTGACCAGCGTTCTGGATAGAACCTCAACTGTCGAATTTATTGTTGACCCGACCAATCAAATTGTGCCCGACCGCCATGGAATGATTATTCAGGCCCGCTGGTCTTTTATTGATAAAGCTACCGGGCGCAAATATCTTTTCTGGCTTTATTTTTATCTGACACCGGTCAACGAGCAACCGAGAAACCAGGCTACCAAATTTATCATAAAAGAAATTAGGGCGGAGAGGCGTTAAATGAGCCGCCGGTCAAGCTTACGGTTCTGGCCTGAAGCTTTAAAAGGCCATGAACAGCGCCTGCTGAGCCTGACTATCTTTTTAGTTATTTTGTCCATCATCCTGGCTTTAATTTCTGCTTTCTGGGTTAACCGGCCTGGCTCTATTTCTGAAAAAGCTACCCTTTCTAATTTAAGTCGGGCCAGAGAGGGCATTCAGCATGATTTTTCCCGCCTTCTTGATCGCCTGCAGAAAAGGCAGGCCCAATTTGCAGCCCAGGCTTTGCCCTCTGATCCAGGAGAGCGATTTGAATTTTTCAGGGATAAAAAGCTTAATCCAGCCCTGGAAGGAGTCGCCAGCTTTGATGAGAAGCTGAATCCTGAGGTCTGGTATGGGAGCGTGGCTAATTTAAAAGCTTTGCTTGTAAATCAGGAGAAATTTTTAGTGGATCTTCTGACCGGAAGCTTTGTGATTCAGGATAAGGCTTCCACCTATCTGGTTAGTCTAAGGGCTGCTGGCCAAAATAGCTATCTGGCCATTTTTGAGTTGCTGGCTTTTGAACCCCAGTTTGAATCATCCTATCTGCGTCAGTATCGCAGGCTAAAATCACTCAAAAAGACCGGGGCCGATATTGATTTCTGGGAATACTATCATGAAACGGAAGCCCTTGACCGTCTATTTGAACGAAATCAGGATGCTTATCTGAGTCAACAAAGAGAAGAACGGGAAAGCAGGACACTTTATTTCCCGCTGAGAAATGAAAAAGGCAAAATTTTGGCCACGGTGACCTTAAATTCTTATCGTCTGGAAGGCCAGAGATTAAATCCAGACCAGATAATCAAAATTCTGGCTATCGTTCTGGCCATATTGGCCTTGATTTCCTTTTTATTCTGGCTTGGTCAGGCCCGAACCCGGTCTTTCTGGACTGGGAAACCGGTCGACTGGCTATTAACCATAATTGGGTTTATAGCAATAAGATATCTGCTATCGCTTTTGACAGCAGTCAAGCCGTTTATTTATTGGCCCGTTTTTTCTCCCCAGGAAGCTGGTTTTAAAACTCTTGGCAATCTGACCAGTTCTCCTGGCGATATTTTTTTGACCAGCCTTTTCATTTTCTTTCTAGTAGTGGCCAGTTATAAATCCTTTAAAAAGTGGCCAGGCTTCAAATCGTGGCAACAACCGCTGAAATCAGCCAGCAACAGACATAAAGTCCTGGTCGTCATGACCGGGACTCTTCTTTTAGTCCTGGGCTTTCAGGTCTTTATCTGGACTCTGGAAAAAATAGTGGCCAGCACCAGTTATAATCTGATTCAGTATAATTTTAGTTTAGTAGCACTTTTGATCTATTTTAGCCTGTTCCTGGCCGGATTGAGCTTTATTTTCTTGCCCCTTCTTGTTTTAAGAAGGATATTTTTGACTGGCTGGCCAGGGACAATTTTCCAGGTAGTCGGTTCAGTCTCAATTTTATTGTTCGGGTGGCTGGCCCAGCTGGTTTTCCGACCGGCTGGATGGGGATCGCTCCAGGCATTGTTGTTCTTGCTGATGCTTTATTGTCTGGCCGTTTTAGTCAGGAGACCGGGGACCTATCTGGTACTGAGCTTGTTTCTTATTGCTCTTGTGCAGTTTACATTCGCTCGAAACTTTACTGCTAATAAAACCAGACAACTTACTCAGGATGTTCTTGTCCATCTGGTTTCTTCGCAGAAGACCTGGGCAGAAATGGCCCTGAAAGAATCGCTTCTGGAGCTACAAAGAGAGAGCAGGGATATCGATTCTTTTTTCCGTTATCCAGCTGACCAGGATTTTGCCCGTTCACTCTGGAACAAAACCTACCTGGCCAGACTCAACTGGAATTCCTGTCTTTATCTCCAGTCCAATGATAGAAAGGTATTATCATCATTTGCCCTGAACATGCCAATTTTTGCAGACCAGACCGATGATCTGGAAGTGTCAATTGAGCCTGTTTATACCGAGCAATATCTGGAAATTCTCGGTCAAGAGCGTCATTTTTTAATCGGCTACCAGGATTTCGCCATTGATACTGAAATTTCTGGCCGCCTGGTTATCTGGGTCAGTCTCGACCCAACCCTCTTGCCGTTTATAAATACTGCCAATCCCTATTTTGAGCTTCTGCGATTAAATACCCTTCCTTCCCTTCAGCACTTTCCCGTTTCCCTGGCCATTTTTGATGCAGAGGGCCAGCCACTCTTTCGTCAATCGCAGCCGGTTTTCTCTCTTACCCCTGAGCTCAGACAAAAGATAAAAGGGCAACCAGCTGGGCTTTGGACTCTTTTCAACATTAACGGTAAAAATTATCACGCTTATTGCCTGACTCTCGGCAATGACCATTTTTATGCTTTCTATCGGCCGGCAGAATCAAGCCGGCAGCTGATTACTGGTTTTCTTAAGCTTTTCTTTCTCTTGATGATTTTTTCTTTTTTGCTTTTCATTCCGCTGGCCGCCAGAAGGAAAGAATGGAGGCCTGATCTCCATTCTTTTTCAGCCAGAGTATACTTAGCCTTTTTTACTGTGGCTATCGTACCTCTCTTTTTCTTTATCTTTTTTACCCAGGCTATGGTCGAAAGAATATTCGCCGATCGTTTTGTCAACGAAGCTACCAGCCGAGCTTATTTTGCGCGCAGTATCCTCTATGACTTTACCAGTCCGCCTGAGTCAGCTGAGCAACAGCCGGTCGATTTACCCGAGGACCTGGTTTTCTGGATCAGTTCTACGATCAATAATGATGTCAACCTTTACCGGCAGGGAGTATTCCTCTCCTCCAGCCGTCGTGAGTTTTTTGAGACCGGGATTTTATCTGATCTGATTGACGGTGAGGTTTACAGTCAGATTATCTTTGGCCATCAGCCTCTGGCCGTCAGCCGAAAATCATTTGGGCAATTTTCTTACCAGACTCTCACCATCCCCTATCAATATCAGCAGGAAATTTATCTTTTGAGTCTGCCCTTCCCCTTTGAAAGACAGGAAATATCTCAGGCTACCGGCGAACTGCTGGAGTTTTTTATTTTCTCCTCAATATTCTTTATTGGTCTTATTGCCTTTTTTGCCAGCACTATCAAAAGGATGATTATCATTCCGATTAATAAATTAATCAGTGCTACCCAGGAAGTTGGCCTGGGCAATCTCGACGTAAAAGTTGATCATCAGGCTCAGGACGAATTAAAAAGCTTGATCGATGGCTTTAACAGTATGGTTGAAAATCTGAAGGCCCATGAAAAAGAACTGGCTGAACTCAGTCAGAAAGTGGCCTGGGCGGAAATGGCCAGGCGGGTAGCTCATGAAATTAAAAATCCACTGACTCCTATCCAGCTGTCAGCTGAACATATCCTCAAGGTTCATGAAGATCAGCATCCAGAATTTGATCGTATTCTTAAAGAATCGATTTCATACATAATCTCGGAAGTGGAAAACCTGAGGCGAATAGCTCAGGAATTCATGACGATTGCCAGGGAATCAGATTCACATCGTGAAAAATTTGATCTGGTCAAGCTGGTAGAGGAATTGCTTGAGCCTTACCAAAGCACCCTTGAAGGGCGGATCAACATCATTCTTAAGAAGTCTGGAGAAGATTTTGGATTGACTGCTGACCGGGAAAAAATCAAGGTAGCTATTCGCAATTTACTGATTAACTCGATTGAAGCCATTAAAGGCAAAGGACAGATCGAATTTACCCTAGAAGCACAACCTGAAACCATCAAACTGGAAATTAAAGACAACGGAAGCGGTATTCCAGCCGACATCCTCGAGCGCGTTTTCGATCCCTATTTCTCAACCAAGGTAAAAGGCACCGGCCTGGGGCTGGCCATCTGCAAAAGAATTGTGGAAGAAAACGGAGGATCAATTAAAATTGAAAGCCAGCCAGGGCTGGGGACAAAGGTGATGCTAACTTTTCCGCGGGTAGTTGAGCATCAGTCTGGCTGATTATGGTCTGGTGCCGACTAGCTTTTTCTGGCCTTCAAATTATTATAATCAGGAACCGATTAAATAAAATATTAGGGCTATTCAGACAAAATGGTATAATCTGAAATCTGATCAGTGTGGAGAAATTAAATGAAAAGCTTGGTCGTCTACTTCAGCCAGACAGGCAATACCAAAAAGGTAGCCGAGGCTATCTATGAAGCCTTACCCCAGCCCAAGGAATTAAAAAAGCTAGCTGAGCTAAAAGAAGCAAAATCTGTTGCCGATTATGACCTTGTTTTTATCGGTTTCCCGGTTCATTCTCATAGTGTTCCTTATCCAGTAGATAATTTTCTTCGCCAGCTGTCCCCTGGCCAGAAAATTGCTATTTTTATGACTCATGGCTCAATTCCAGGCACCAGGTTATCACGCGAGGCACTGGAAGAGGCTTTAATTCTGGCCGGAAAAGCCAGAATATTGGGCACTTTTACCTCCCGCGGCCAGGTTTCCCCTGAAGCGATGGAAATACTCAGCCGGTCTCCCGAACATGAGCTGTGGACAGAAATGGCGGTCACTGCCCGGCATCATCCCGACCAGAATGACCTGGATGATGCCCGGTCTTTTGCTCGCTGGATATTAAGTCTGGCTGCTCAGTCAGAGTGAAGCCAGGTATCAGCCGACTTCAAAGTCAAAACAGATAAGGTTCAGAACTCAGAGATGTTTAATTCTCTCAAAACCGGAAATGCCGGTCACCTTCAGTTCCTCATTTGCTTCTCTTTCAATCTGGTCCAGGAGCAGGTTAAGACCAAGAGTATCAGAAGCCATGTGCCCGGCAACTATGACGTTAAGTTTGGCTGACTTGCATTTGTCCAGTGCTTCTTCACTGAAATGCATCCCCACCAGAGTGCTGACACCGGCCGCTACCTGCTGACTGAAAATGTCCTTTGGCCCTTCTGTCCCACCAGTCATGTCCACATAAATTTTTCCTGCTCGGCCATCCTCTGAACCATGGAGAAGACGCGGTGGCACAGCCTGCCGACTGGATTTTTTATATTCTGGAATTTCCTTCAAGATGGTCAGGACATCTTTGAGCCTGACCGGCTGTTTTTGCTCAAAAAGGTCAGTAAGATATCTGGCCACACAATTGTCGGCGACTGTATGGAGGCAGATCATAGGTAGATGGAGAAGGCGGGCTACATCTACAGTCCGCTGGTGATTGAGCGGCAGAAACCTTCTCTCAACTTCAGCTCTTCGTTTCTCCATCAACTGTTCAGCCAGACTGGGAGTGACACCAGCCTGAATGTAAAGGTCAACCTGAAGTTCCATCACCTGGTAAAGCTGGGCCAGGGCTCGACCCTCTGGATGGTGAGCCAGAATCAAATCGAACTTATCTGGTCGCTCCTTATTCAGGACATGGGCCAGCAGCACCTCGCCTACTTCCATATCAATTCCAGCCAGCAGCTGCTTGACTTCCAGTTCTGGATCGCCAGTCAGTATCCGACTGTCAGCATAAGGATTAAAAAGTACATCCAAGTCAAATTCTTCTTTTTCTTCCTGGCTTAACTTCTGGTACTTCCTCTTTTCAGTCTCGAGCAGTCTGGTAATTTCCTGAGGCGGGCGTAAATCATTTTTGATGCCCGTGGCTACTGCCCTTTCATAAAAATCTCTGAGTTTCATTTTTTCTCCTTAGACTAAATTGCCATTAATGGCTAAAACCCGGCCCGGCAGGCAGCGGCTGACTATCTTCAGCGTCCGCCCGCCTGGTTCTCTTACCTGTCCTTTGGCTTTTATCCGACCTGGTCGACCTGGAAAGTGATAGCAGATAGCCAATTTCGCTTGATCAGGCTCACAGGATCATAACAACTGCCTTTAAAACTGACTGCAGGTGATAGCTCATGGGTTTTTACCACTATACAAAGTATTAGCCTTTATAGCAAGCTGCTCAAAATCAGTCAGATTGAACTCTTATTTGACAGAAATGAGTCGATCAGATAAATTGAAAGGATGCTTGGCCGCATCATCCTGATAAGTATCATTTTTTATATCATTTACCGACTGGTCAGGTTTTTTCAAAGACTGGGAGAAACCAGCCCACAAAAATACCGGAAGCGAACTCAGCCTGGCAGTAAAGTGATGGTCAAAGATGAGATGTGCAATACCTACATACCGGAAGATGAAGCTTTGAAGGAAGTTAAAGACGGGCATACTTATTATTTTTGCTCACAAGCTTGCCGTCAAAAGTTTATTCAGGAAAGAAAAAAGAAACAATAAAGATCGACAGTCAATAACCTGAAAATTCAACTGAAAACTCGGAAAACTCTCCCCTATATTCTTCCCAGAAAACCTCCACCTTTTCTATCCTGGCCAATCTTGGACCCTTTTTTAATTCCGCCAGAAATTGTTCTAACTGTTCACGTTCGCCTTCTGCCACGACTTCTACTCGGCCATCAGGCAGGTTTCTCACCCAGCCAGTTAACCCCAGCATCCTGGCCACATGCTGGGCTAAAAAACGGAAGCCAACTCCCTGCACCCGACCAGAAATATAAGCATGCAACCTGACTTTCATGACAAGATTTTATCATACTACAACCAGAAAAAATAAGAGCTGAAAGAAGTGTCAGGACACCTTTCTCTATAAAGTTATAATCTGCGGCTAACGACAGATTGATGATTTATATAATTAAGTTTTCTTGGTCCGATCGATTTTTGGAACCAACCTGGTCAAGCTTTCTTTAACCTCATTCCTGGCCCCGTCGGAAAAGCTGAGCGGGTGATAAAGGCTGTTAAGGTAAAGCGAAACCTGGTCATCATAATGTGGACTTAGAAAATGACCATTTTCCCCTGAGGTTAAAACCGAGAGCGAACGGTCAAAATCGCCTAAATCAAAAACCAGCCGACCCGAGGCTCCAGCCACCGTCTTATAGTTGAGCCCACTATGACTGGCTCGGACAGTCTGGCCATCGCCAATCATCGGATATTGACCAATGTTTAAAAAGCTTAAATACCACTTTTGTCCCAGGGTATGTTTATAGCTCAGACCATGGAGTTTGGCCCAGTCCCACTTATTCTTATTTTTACCAAAGGTTTCAGTCAATTCCTTTAAAGCTTCCAGCATTGCTTTTTCCATGATGTCATCTCTGGTTTCTTTGGCTGGCGTTTCGCTTCGATCAAACCAGGTAGAGTCTGGTTGGTCAAGAATTCTTTCCAGTCCGGCCTGCCGACTCTCCATGTATCTGATAAGATCTTGATAATAAAAGCTGAAATCATCACTAAAAGTCAGCTCTTCCAGTTTTTTCCAGTAAACCTCATAGATAGCCGAAGCCAGCCCCTCTTTGACCTCTCCTGACCACTGGAGCAGGATTTGCCTGGCCTCTTCTGAGGCGGAATCGACCATTTTGATCTGGCTCAAGACCTGCTTGAGCCTGGCCCCTCTCCTTGAGTAGACATCATTTTGAATAGCCGTCATATCCTGGAGTGAGTTCTGGCTGTTGGTCTGAAGCAACTCTTCGATTCTATTTTTTCGATCGGGCGATATCCAGTCAAAACCCAGATAATGGGAATAATTTTCAGGCATAATATTGTTATTTGCCGTCACAATCAAGCCAGACGGCGGATTATAAATATTTGGCTTATCCTGGGGGCTCAAATAACCAGTCCAGTTACTGGCCTCACGCCAGCCAGGATAGGGATAGACTGCACTTTCCTTTGACCTGATTGGAATTTTACCGGAGAGATAATAGCCGATATTCCCGGCTGTATCAGCATAAACAAAATTTTGAGAAGGATTATCGAAAAGTTCTGCTCCGCGGGAAAAATCAGACCAATCCCTGGCTGTATTGATCAAATACAAGCCCTCGGCCGTCCGGTCACCTTCATATAGAGTCCAGCTCAAGGAAATAGGCAGTTCACAATTTAAAAGAAAAGGATTAAGAATTGGCCCATTTTCTGTCCAGCTAACGATTATTTCCTTGGGATTCTTTTCTCCTCTGATTTTAATGGTTTCATTTCTTTCGGTTATAGGTTTCCATTCATTCAGACGCAGGTAGGATTTTTTCTCCCAATCAATGTTTTCAATATACAGGTCTTGAACATCAACATAAGAATTAGTTATACCCCAGGCCAGATGCTGGTTATGACCGATAATCACCAGGGGGACACCGGGGATAGTCAGGCCACTGACCTTAAATTCCTGGCATTCCAGCCCCATTTCCAGCCAAATTGGGGGCACATTGATCAGGAGATGAGGGTCATTGGCCAGAAAAGGCTGACCGGTAGTGGTGAGGTTTCCAGCGACGGCCCAGTTATTGGATCCGGCCCCGGGTTGATCTGTAAATTCCGTCAGACCAAAATTAAGGACATCCAGTTTAACTTCTGGATCGGGCAGAAAATCCAGTCCAGGCTCCAGCAATTCAATCGCTTTCGGACCAGCTTTCCTGATCAAGTTGATCCTGGCCAGTTCAGAAGTGTAATCCGCCGCCAGGTACATGGCCAGAAGATGCTTTATAGATAGGCTATCCTTAACTGTCCAGGGCTCCGGCCTGAAGCGGAGCAAAATAAATTCAGGTGGCCAATCCCATTTTTTCTGGCGGATATAAGCATTGACTCCCCTGGCATAAGCTGAAAAAACAGTCTTCATCTTTTCGGGCAGCTTTTCCAGGTCGCGCTCAATAGCCAGTGGCAGCCCTAGGACCCGGCTCCGCAGGTCGTAATTCAGGCCCGCTTCCCCCACGATTTCTGACAGACTCCCCTGAGCCAGACGCCTGAATAGCTCCATCTGCCATAGCCGTTCTCTGGCCTGGATATAGCCGGCAGCCAGAAAGAGGTCTTCCTCACTTTGAGCTTTAAGGTGAGGCCCACCCCACCGATCCCAGGTAACCGACACTTCGGCCTGAAGCCCCTCAATGACCAGGCTGTCTCGAGTTTTGGGTCGGGAAGAAGATAGTATAAAATAAAGTCCGGCCGCCAGCCCCAGAACCAGAAACAAAAACGAGAGAAAGGCCTGTCCTATAATTCTTTTTATTTTCATTCTGCACTTCCTATTCCCGCCAGGGATGGAATCTCTCGCCTGGGTTGGGTTGATACAAGGCGATCGGCTCTTTTAATAATTTTTTCGGGAAATTTTATACCCTGTTTTTGAGCAGCCTCCTCATTGATAAAGAATCTCACCCGATCGATATATTGAAATGGGATGCGGGCCGGGCTTTCACCTTCCTTTATCCTTATTACCAGTTCGGCTGTCTTGGTTCCGATATCACTGAAATCAAAACCCAGGGAGGCGCAGGCCCCGAATTCAGCTCCGGTCGAAAAAGCGGCAAAGAGAGGAATTCTGTTGGCTTGAGCCAGTTCACCTATTAAATCGAAATTAGCATTAATCGTATTGTCCGAAACAGGAAACAGGACTTCCACCCGCTGTCTGACCAGTGTCTGGACAGCCTGAACCAGGTCCTGGGCAGCAGAAATTGGTTGGACTACGACTTCCAGGCCAAATTGCACAGCAGCTTCTTCCATTAATTCCAGATAATATTCAGAGTTTATCTCAGAAGGCGTCCAGATGGTGCCAATCTTTCTGACCTCCGGCTTTACCTGGTGGATAAGTTCGATGACCTGCTTGATAGGAGCGGTGGAACAAACCCCGGTAATCCGTGGGTCATGGTCAACAGCTGTTCTTCCTGCCTTGATAATATAAGGATTAGCTACCGAGGAAAAAACAATTGGTATATTCCTGGTTTCAATCATCGCTGCTTGCAGAGCTGGAGTGGAGATAGCCACAATTAAATCAACCTGCGGGGCCAGCTTTCTGGCTTGATCAGGTAAAATGGAGACATCGCCATGAGCCTCTTTCAATTCCATACTGATTATTTCCTGTCTTCCTTGCTGATATTCAAGAAGCTTTCTGTTCATTGACTGAAAGACTTCCCTGGCTGACGGTGAATCATAGGCGAGAAGAACACCCAGGCGGTAGCTGACCAGGGATTGTCCTTCTTTTAACTGTTCTTTCTGACAACCGGTCATAGTCAGAAACAAGCAGATCAGCACCAGGATAATTTTCATAGAAGAATGACGCTCAGGATTAAGATTTTTTCTCATCAGATACCTATTTATCTGAAACATTTTTTATTCAGTTATTTTTCAGATAAGGGCTTATTCGCACCGACCAACTCCTGCCAGCGAGAAAGCTGGATATTTCCACCCGATACCAGGCCAACAACCCTTTTACCGGTAAAGAGTTCAGGATAGGCCAGCAGGGCAGCCAGAGACAGAGCTCCGGCTCCTTCCACTACTTCTTGATGATGCTCATAAAGAATTTTCATTGCCTGCACAATATGTTCTTCTGAAACTGTCAGCCAGCCATCAACATAACGACTGACGAGATCGAAGGTCATAGAACCCGGCTCCAGACCGCCGGCCACAGCCTCGGCGATAGTCGGTTTTTCCGGAAAATCATTACTCAGGTAACCCAGGCTCAAGGAGTGCTTTACAAAGGCTGAGTTTTCAGGCTCAACGCCAGTTATCTTTATAGCGGGTTTACTCTCTTTTAAATAAACGGCCAGGCCCGCAATAAGGCCGCCTCCCCCCACGGGCACAACTACCTCTTCCACCTCTGGCCAGTCCTCAAATATTTCCAGGCCACAGGTGCCCTGTCCGGCAATGACCAGTTCGTCATTGTAAGGAGAAACAAAGACCTGATGATTAACTTCTGCTGTCTGACGGGCTTCCAACTCGGCCTGCTCACAGGGACCATCAACTAAAATTAGCTTCGCTCCAGTTCTCTCGAGTTTCTGGCGCTTAAAGGGAGCAATAGTGGCCGGGACAAAAAGAGTCAGTTCCAGCCCTTCCTCCTGGCAAATATAGGCAGTGGCCGCCCCATGATTGCCGGTCGAGGCGGCTACCACACCCCACCGGCGGCAGTCTTCAAGGTTAGCCAGAATCTTAGAAGCCGCACCCCTGATTTTAAAAGAACCAGTTGGCTGATGGTTTTCCCACTTAAAATAAAGCTGGCAGCCCAGTTCAGACCAGAGACGGGGAGAAAAAGTCAGATCTGTATGGACCACGTAAGGTCTGAGGCGCTGGCTGGCTTCTTCAATCAAGGATTTATCTATTTTTTTCATCTATTCTCCACTTATTTTTTTGATCAGATCCAGTTTTGGCTTTCCTCACTTTAGCCATTTTATTCAGACCGGATTCTCAGGCCTGGCAAAAATTTCCAGCCAGCTTCTTGAACGCTGCTCTCGACGCTTATCTTTTACTTATAACATACGATTAAAATTTGACTCAAGCCTAATCTTTGCCTATAGTTTAACTCTATACCACGCCTATCTGCCAGATAAGGATAAAAAGCCATGACTAACCAAAAGCAAAACAGCTCAAAAGAAAAGCCAGACGAGTTTAAAGGCCTGGTTGAAGTTTATACGGGAGATGGTAAGGGCAAGACAACGGCTGCCCTGGGTCTGGCTTTCAGGGCAGCTGGCCATGGCTTCAGAAGTTATATCGGTCAATTTTTGAAGGGGCAGCCGAGCGGGGAACTGCAGGCAGCCAGAAAACTTCAGCCACTGGTCACCATTGAACAATTCGGCCGAAAGAAATTTATCAAGGTGACTGAGAATTTTGAGGAAGAAGATTATCGGCAGGCAGCAGAGGGCCTCAAAAAATGCCTGAAAGCAATGCTCGGCGGGGAGTATCAAATCGTCATCCTCGACGAAATAAACGTGGCCCTGAATCTGGGGTTAATCAAAGAAGAAGAAATACAGAAGTTTCTTGACCAGAAGCCGGAAGGTGTCGAAATCGTTCTGACCGGAAGATATGCTCCTCAGTCAGTTATAGACCGAGCTGATCTGGTGACAGAAATGGTTTGCCGCAAGCACTATTATGATAAGGGAGTTAGAGCCAGGAAGGGTATTGAGAAATAGCGGTCTTCGTCTTAACCAGAAGTTAATGAGATGGTGCAAAGGCCCGCTAGCCATAAGCTCACCACTACCTTTTCAACCAGATGGAATCAGTATCCGGTGTTTTCAACCTTCGCCTTGGCTATTCGGCCAGGTAGCCTTTTAATAGACATGGCAATAAGGAGTATCCAGCCAGGGAGGTCTCCATTATCGCTGATCAGGTGATGGAGTTCCATTGTTTTATGCCTGATGGAAACGAGTGCTTGGGAAGGGAGTGCGACTTTTCAACCTGCGTTCAATCAAAATTTTTGCGGCGGCTGGTAATTGCCATTTA
>Ga0208825_1000147_pt1 | contig 70001 bp, 59 predicted proteins | sample AD_UKC113_MetaG_FD_184450 | JGI IMG/M metagenome (GOLD analysis project Ga0208825, IMG submission 184450) | Active sludge microbial communities of municipal wastewater-treating anaerobic digesters from Hong Kong - AD_UKC113_MetaG (SPAdes)... | ecosystem: Engineered > Bioreactor > Anaerobic >...
ATTTTTTTCCTTCTTTCTCAATTTCCCTTTTCACTAGATAGGGATTTTCAGCTTCTGCAACCTCCCTTATTGTTTCGTTGTGTTCCTGTTGCATTTTTTCATAAAAAGCATTCCACACATCATTTTTAATGATACGTCTTGCACTGCCAATTTTCACAGACGGTATGATCCCTTTTGAAATGTATCTTTTAACAGAACCTTCTGAAATTTTTAATAATTCAGCAGCTTCATTGACTGTTAAAAGTTTCTGTGTTTTGTATGTAGTTTTACGATTCGACATAATATTTAACTTTTTAAAGATTATGATTAAATATCACAAAAATAAAACTTTGATACAAATTATTGCCGTAAAGTTTTTAACATAGTTTGAGAAATTTTCACACAGATTGACACAGATGCAATGTGTTTTGATCAAACTCAATTCATACAATAGAAAATGACAAAGTCTTTTGCGTCGCTCTCTTCCTCAAATTCTTTTCATTTTACTATTACGACAGAAAAGGAGTTGCATCAAATTCAAAGCGGATATTTCAACGGGAAGAGCTGTATTCTATCCATTTTCTCCAGCTAATCGAGCAATCTGAAGAAGATAGTAACGAAGCTCATCCTGCTTTTGTGGTGAGAGTGTTTGTTCTTCTATTTGCGCTAATCGCTCAATATCATTCATTGCACGAACAATGCTCACAGGCATTTCTATATTTCCTTCAGTAAAAGAGCTAAGATACTCAATAGCGCCAACAAGGAAATTCCGCATTTCATCTTCTGCATGAGCCGTCCTGAAGAAATCTGCAAGCGCTGGCGAAAGTTTTCGTTCGCGACTCGCCACTGGAGTAGCTTCAAATGAATGCGCTGATGAAAATGAATAGAGCGCTGTTGCAAGTTCCGAAAAACTTTGTACTCTCTGATAAACAGAATCGCCGATGATATCCCATATCTTTTTTCGCCATTGAAAAATTCGCACAGGAATATCAAGGAAATGACGAACACCCTTTTCCCATTCGATTGGAATAGAGCCATCAATATTGTTTACAAGTTCTTCGTACGAAGCGTTAAAAAGATTTTTCTGTAGAAGAACTGCTAAATCGGGTCGTAGCGTTGGCAAAAGCTCTTGAAGGAAAACGCCATCGGAAAAGAAATCATTGCTGTCCAATCCATGCCTGCGAACAAGTTCCTTTTGAAATAAGGGAATGTATCGAGCCATCGCATCAAAATCCTCGCGCAATGCAACAAACGCCGAATTGCCCGCAGGAAATGCTGTTTCCACTTCTCGTAAAAATTGTCCAGAGCGATCGTGGTACATACGGAGTGAACTGAGAATTTCATAGACCGGAAGATTTGGAAGAATCCGTTCTGTAATAATAGATTCCTGCTCTCCAAGTTCAAAAGAAATTTCGAAGCGATGCAACGCACGGAACAATCCTGTTGTGAGCTGGTTTATTCCTAAAATAGCCGTCTGAGCCTGATTATGAGCAATAGCTCTCAAAAGGCTTCCATGTTTTGCAAAAGGAATCGTCTCTGCAATATGTTCCAAAATTTTTTGTCCACGGTCGGCCGCAACGCCAGAAAGAGCTCTACTTGTCGGTCGATCGCGCAATTGCGGGATTGTGCGTCCGATGAAGTAGGAAATCACATGGATACCAACAACATCTTCATCTTTTCCATAGAGTATTTGCCGGAAGTTTTCCGTAAGCTCCTTCAAGAAATTTTCATACACCGAATCCGTCGATCCGCCTGTCAATCGTTCAAGTTCTTGACTTGTACGAGAATTCTTCTTCAACCGCGTTTCGATGATACTTTCCAAAGCTCGCACAAGATCGCTTCGATGCTGTTCCTGTGATTCTTTCACATGGTAGAGTACATCAACATAATTTTGAACTGGAAGGTAACGCAATCGTTCGGAAAGATTACTTTGAAATGTTCTCAGGTCGCCGCCCGAGAATATTCCGAGCAAAGGAGTTACTGCGTAGGATGTACTTTTTCGAGTTGGTGGCGGCAATAAATTTTCGATTCGCTTGTTATTCCAATTTGAATAGAGAAATGCCGGCTGACCGGCAAATTCCGAATAGTATCCTCCCTGACGCTGCATTGGCTCGCCGCTTCCAAGTTTAATTCGTACTTCTTCTGTAATTCCATGGTCAGCCAGCCATACGTGAAGATCGTATTTTGCTTTTAAGTAAAATGATGCTGCGGGAGCCTGTCCAATTTGTTGACTTAAATCAGAACCTGCAATAAATATCTCGCAAATAATTTCAGTAAACCGTTCTTGCGGCGTCTGATCGCTCTGACGGCTTTGTGTCGCATAATCCCACACAAGATCAAGGTACGAACGAATGCCTTGCTCAGATTTTACATCCTCAAAAAGTGGAATTGCCCATACAGAAGGCAACTCTACGGAAGGTTCCTCTCGATGGGTTTGTTCCCATCGTGCGTGTAATTTTCTTTCCAACGAAATAAGCGCTTCTGGTTTTGTGGAAAGACTTATTTGTAATGCCAGCACCATTCCCGGATTTCCATATTTACCGCTTATCGCATTGATCTCGAAAACGTTGTAGACAGTCGTATCAACAGCGAATTGATCGCGAGCAGTAATCATTCCCTCTTGAATGCGAGGTGTAATAATTGTTCGCTGTAAAATATCCCGATACTCGACAAGTTCATGCAACAATGGCTCTGCTGTACGAGCTGCAATAAGTTCGGGAATGCATGTATGGAGTTGCTTCCGCAATTTTTTATTCAGGTTAAAATAGTACTCGAGCATTCTTCTCCGTTGTGCTCGGAGCTCGAGCATCTTCCTTTCATACCTATCATTGTGCTGCCAGAGCGCTTTGACCGGGTCCCGACGTAAGTGTAACGACGTTGCAAATTTTTGAAGCGGAGTCGTAGGCAAAGCAAACGGCAAAATTCCTTTGTACCGACGTTCGAGCTGCTGCGTGAGAATCATGATTTCATCGAGGAGTTCTGTAAATCGTCGGTTTCGACTCGACAATCGTTCCAGCTCAAGAACCAATTCCGAATCCAGCGCGACAGCAGGATTAGCAAGTCGCAGGTGATTCAGAATTTGCGCCATACGACGTACGTTATCCATGACGATGGATGCAACGAGTCTGTGTCCTTGCCCAGACGGTCTATTACTTCCATCCCAATCACTCCAAAAAGAAAGCAGCGTTGGAATTTGTTCCTCAGAGTAAAGGTCGGCAAAGCATTCGCCGCGTATTAAAGTTGCAAGGTCGAGTAAAATCTCGACAGCTTCATCACGAGAAGTTATTGGCACCGATAGACCAAGATATTCTCGAATCAATTCATTACCAATTTTCTGAAGAAGTGTGTCAGGAATATTTTTCTTAAAGAGAATCGAATCGATAAGTTCATCGAGCGCCAATTCTGCTCGCAGAGAGTACATTTGTGTTGGATGCACAGTACGATCATGGGTACGAAGCTTGAACGACTGAATTCGCCGATGGAGAGAATCCTTCATCAATTCACGATCGAGACGTTCCGATAAACTCTTTCCACCATCGTTGAGGGTTTGGGCAACAAGCTCCTCATGGAGTTTCGACCGATCGAGTAATCGCACACGAAAATGGTCAAGTCTCTCAGGAATATAGTTTTCAAGAAATTCACGATGCAATTTCGTCGAATCTAACTGAACAATATTTGAAATTTCATGCAAAACGTTGCTGCGGGAACACCATTCAACAATTCCCTTAGCGCTGTGATTCCAAAGTTGTGTAAGCTCTCTCGTTTTACTGCTTTCAGCGGGCGTTCGATGGAGCGGCAATTGTTTTCGGTTATACTTTGCAGCTTCATCCTTAATAAGTCTATTCAAATGAATGAGGACGGTACGTGTTTTATGGAATAGCGCGTCAGCGCCATCAACTCCGCCGAGAGTCAATCGGAATGTCGTCCTCCCTATTTCATATCCTTCCTCAGTGCGCGCAAACGTAACAAGCGGCAGCATTCCGATTCCTCGTCGCGCCAGATTCGAAGCAAGCCAATCCAGAGAAAGCCCCGAGGGCAATATCCCAATTCGAAGAAGCGGATACATACTTCCTGTTGGTGGAAGAATAGAAAGATTAAACGGATTTCGATCTGCGGGAAGTTGAGCAGCAGCGCTCAACAGTGATTGGATTCGCTCATAGAATATCGTATTCCGCAATCGCCAGTAGGCTTCCACTTCCTCTTTTTTATTTCGATAGAACAAATAGCAAAGGAAAATTGCATTGTAGTTCGGTTGAATACGGGAATTGAGTTCTTGAAATGTATGGAATAATTTTTCATCACGAATTTCTGCAACGGCAAGTCGAGCGCCGGCAAGGCAATCGGTTTTCGACATCGAATGAATCGTGATAACGCTTTTCGATTGTTCTTCTGTAATGGCGCCAGTCAGAACTAATTCCGAGGCAAGTTGTCGCACTGTTTTTATAATCGGCAAGTCTGGAACAGGCGCAACATTTTGATACGAAAGATCATCGATAACTGTAATTCCATTCTGTAAACAAAATGTAAGTAGCTCTCGCACCGATGCCTCATTGAAGATTCTTCCTGTTGCATTATGTGGATTATTGATTACTAATGCGCCTCTCTGTTTCCACAACTCATCTCTGCGGATGAACTCCTGCAGTTTTTCGATTATTGCAGGAACATCGAGCTCAAAATTTTTTGTCAAAGGAACTGCATGGACAATTGGAAAACATTGTTCATACGACCAGCTTAAATCCGGTATCACCACTTCTTTGATTCCGCAGTGGAAGCCTAATAGTCCCAATGCAGTTCTCGATGAGCCACTCACAACCACACAAGAAGAACGAGTATACTGTGGTTGATGTTTAAGGAAAGCATTTAAAAAACTTTGCTGGAGCGAACGCAACCATTCAGAATCGTCGAAGTGATTTGCAAAATCATCGAGCATTCCCAGTGTATCACATTGAGAAAATTCATCGTAGTCGTTTGCAATCCTTGCGTGAGAAATTCGATCTGATAAGTGCGATACAACATTCTCGACCGACGTAATTGTTTTCTCGACCTTCTCTTCGAATGAGGAAATAAAGGAAGAAAGTCTTTCTTCGATTGATTGCGAAATAACTGGAATCCGATTTTCTGCAACTCGAGTTAATCCTAATCCTTCGAATGAAGGTTTCACTTCGATTTCAGTAGAATAAGTTTGCTGTTCGTTTTGCTTTCTATAATCGAGGAGATAAAGAAGTAATTCCACTTCCGAAGCAGATGGCGAACCCTTCAGGTTGAAATGCACATTTTCGATGACATTAAGAAAATCTGCATTCCCTAGAATAAAAGTAATCGATCCATTTTTTAGAGACGGCGAAAATATTTTCGGCGTCAAGAATCGAAGCGCTCTATCAACGAGCTTTGCTTCACGTGCAAGCGAAAGATGATTGGGAGCGTCATTCACTTCAACAAAAAATAGCGGATATTCGATACTTATCGTTCTGAACATTCGACGGGTTTCTTCGGAAAGCAATTCACCAATAATAACTACCGTTGGAACCGGATGAGCGGTTTTGGTAATTGTAAGAATTTGCTCACGCGCAATTGCTTCCTGACTATCCAATGTTTCAAAAAGCAAATTGGGAAGAGCATGGAGCGATGAGCTTATCTCACAACGATAGAGCAGTACACGCGCTGGAGCATGTTCGATGTATTCAGAGAGAGCAAAGAGAAATATGCGGAGCGCCTCATGGATTCCACCGGACGCCAGAATAATTTCTCGCTGTCCTGATTGTTCTCCCGTATCGTACTGCAGCGCTTCCTGTTGATTCTCTAACCAGTCGCACAAGGCTTTGATAAGTGCATGAGGATTCTTTCGAGAATATCCTCCTCGCGGCATATACGGCGAACTTCTCTGTATCGTCTTGAGTAGAAATTCCAATTTGGGTTTCTCAGCGGCATCCCATCCTAAATAGTTAAGAATGGCATCGGGATTGCCGTCGTTGAGTTCAGTTCGCTGAACATCTATTCCGAGAGCAATGCGAGCCATTGCAGATGAAAGGCGCGAATCTTGCAATGGATTCCCAATATGAAAGTTGACGCGCTCCGATGCCTCTATCGCCGCCGCTGCGGTTGTTTCGCTAATTTCTGAAACACGCGCCGCTTTCACCGGCTTCAAACGAAAATATTCTAATAAATTGCTTTGCATGGAAAGCATGCCTTTTCGATAAATTCTCTACTTCGAATTCTTGGCGATGTGAAAACTCGATGTTATTTATTTTTTCTCTCTCTGAGTATGCTTTTGCTCCATTGCTTTAGTGAGCAATGTTTGAAACATCGTAAGCAGTTCTGCGCCTCGAGAAAGATCCTGCGGAGTCAACGAAATGACAGTGCGAGCATTCTTTAGATTTTGACTTGCCTCTGCAAGGCGAGCTGCCTGTGGAGTAAGCATCAAGAGCTCTGGACTGCTCTTCAGCATTTCAAGTTCTTCACGCTCGAACGCCAATCGCATCCGATTCCGTTCCAATTCATCTTTCAATTGTTTATATGCAATTGCAGATTCCTGCTCAAGTTGCTTTGCCTTCAATTCTGCTTTTTTCATCTCGAGCGCATGTTCCATTTCTGCAATTTCCTCATCAGCTTTGAATTTTGCTTTTGCTGCTGCCGTGCGTGCTTCGTTGTTCAAGCGTTCAGTCTTTTCGAGGATGCGAGCTTGTTCCTGCTGACGAAGAGCTTCTGCAATCTGCGAATCTGTCGGCTCAAGGGATTGGACAACAAGCGAAATAAGTTCAACTCCAAACTTCTCTTTCGTTATCGAACACTTCGAGAGCAAATATTCAAGAAGCGCCTGCGATGAAAGTGAGTTTATATCGTTACGCTCTGTGTACTCTTTCACCAAACCCTGTAACACAATCTGCACTTCTTCCGCAGCGCGAGAAACTGCATCGCCATTCCATCCCCCCACTCGAATCAGAGCCTGAATATTTTCCAGCGATGGCGCTACAGAACCAATGAGTTTGACGCGAACGCCTAAATTCCCAGCCGCCGTTCCATCAACGGTTAATTGAATTGGCTGTGTCGTTCGTTTTAATGCAAGACTGAAATGACGTGGATAGAACGAGCCTCTCCGAATTCCAATTTTTCCATTCGATTCATAAAGTACAATAACTTCTGGACGACGAACTCTATACTCAAACAGTACATAAAGAATGCAACAGAGTAAAATTATACCAAGCAAAACTTCCATAACATTGTTCCTCCTTTGTTATTTTCCATCCAAACATCTATTGGTAAGAAAGCAAGTTTCACGAGATTATCAAGAAGGCAGGGATGAGAAAAATTAGGGCTTTACGTATGAATCTTTCAATATAGATTAGTAAAAGTTGAAGAATTTAAAAAAATCGGAAAAAGAAAGGAAGCAAAAAAGCATTCGAACGCCGCTCACTGCTCTACGAAAGTGGAATTTTGTAACTGGTGGCTTCGATACGCCTTACGACACCTCTGCAACCGATTTCCTGGCTGTGGCTGAGTATGACGGCAGTCCGTATCGAAGCTACCATCTTTCTTTATCTTATAAGATTCGAAATTTGATTTTATCTATTGCGAGCATACGGAGATTCGATGTAACGTTTAGCATCTTTATGAGCGCTGTCAAAATCTTTCATATCCAACACTTTTTTGTATTGGGCAAGCGCATACTGCCGTTTTCCTTGATCATCGTAAATCATTCCGATCATCAGATTGGCAAGCGACATATAACCAGAAGCTCCATCTTTATCTAATGTTCGGCTCAGCTCATCGCATTTGTATAAATAACTTAATGCACTCGAGTATCGTCCTGCAAGGAATTCAATTTTACCAAGATAATAATATGCTTCACGTGCATCGTAAGTATTGTAGCCTCTTTGTTTATTCGTATAGCGCCGTTCAACTTCCTTATACACATTTTGCGCTTCAGTAAGATACCCTGTTGCAACAAGCGAGCGACCATAGTAACAATGGAATATAGAATTTTTAGGATACTTCAAATAAAGACGTCGGGCAATTTCAAGCGCCTTTCCATATTCCTTCTCGAACATAATATAATTCTGCATCAAGAAGTAAGCGGACTCGACGTGAGCATACCTTGCTTTTTCCGATGCAATACGAAGTTGCTCAAGTCCTTTTTTCCTATCTCCGGAAGGAAAAAGGAGAAGGACTGGCTTTACATAAGGATAATTTTCTGGAACAACGGCAGCGTAGTAATTGTAAATTCCAATACCGAGGAGAACATCAGTATTATTCGAATCGATTGCGTAGGCTTTCCGAATGAGCGGTAAAGCAATTAAGCCATCGTCCGCAGCTGCAATCCATTTTCCTCTGTTTGCGCGCAATCTGCCCCGGAACCCTACAGATCCTCCCTTAAAAAACATCGCCGTAACATCGTTAGGATCGCGCTTCAATCGTTCATCGCACATTTTTATCACAACATCGAGCAACTTATAGAACTTTTCATCCTGAGACTCATCATCGAAGTTGCATGCAATTCGTTCCCACTGAATCATTGCACGGAAAAAATATCCAACGGGATGTTCAGGACGAATACGGATCACTTCAGTAAAAACACTATCCGCTTGTTCGAATTCAAAGTTATAAATATGGTCAACGCCTTGTTGAACCCGTTGATCAATTTCTGGATCAGAGGGCCACTGAGCTTGAAGAGGCTGAAATGCCACTATTTCACAAAATAGTAAAACGAGAATAAGAATAGGCAATGATGATTTCATTGGCGATAATTTTGGTTTACTGTTCAGATAAGACTCTTTATTCAAATAAATTTTGCAGCAAAGTACTCACGAAGTTTCGACGCTCCAACTCGTTCTTGCGTCATTGTATCTCGATCACGAACAGTAACAGTTTCATCCTGAAGTGTTTGTGAATCAACTGTAACGCAGAACGGAGTGCCAATTTCATCCTGACGGCGATAGCGCCTTCCGACAGCGCCGCTGTCGTCGTAAAACACTCGGAAGTGAGGACGAAGTTCGGCTTCGATCTTCTTTGCTAATTCTGGCATTCCATCTCTATTCACCAAAGGGAAAATTGCAATTTTGTTCGGTGCAAGTTTTGGATGCAATTTTAGTACTGTGCGTGTCTCCATTGTGCCCTCTGCCGTTGGCGCATCTTCTTCATGGTACGCATCGATAAGAAACGCCATGAATGAACGGCTCGCGCCAGAAGATGTTTCGATAACGTACGGAGTGTATTTCTCTTTTGTTTCCTCGTCGAAATACTTCATTGATTTCCCTGAGTATTGTTCGTGGCGGGATAAATCATAGTCCGTTCGGTTGTGAACTCCTTCTATTTCACCCCATCCAAATGGAAAGAGGTACTCGATGTCGTACGCATCTTTTGCATAATGGGCAAGTTTATCTTTTGGATGTTGATGCCACTGAAGCTTCTCTCTCTTCATTCCTAAATCAACGTACCATTGCATACGTTCGCCACGCCAATATTCAAAATGTTGATCATCCGTACCTGGCTTTACAAAAAATTCCATTTCCATTTGTTCGAACTCTCGAGTGCGGAAAAGAAAATTTTTCGTGTTGATTTCATTCCTGAATGCTTTCCCGATTTGTGCAATACCAAAAGGAATTTTTTGACGTGAAGCTGTTTGCACGTTAAGGAATTCCACAAAAATACCCTGAGCAGTTTCAGGCCTTAAGTACACTACCGCCGACACATCTTCAACCGGTCCTACAAATGTTTTGAACATAAGATTAAATTTACGCGCATCCGTAAAAGAGCCTTTGCTTCCACAATTTGGACATTGAATTTTCGGCACAAGAGCGCTTGCCTGTTGATCGGTTGCAATGAGCTTTGCAAATGCTTCCTCAATGACTTCGTCTTTTTGCTGTCCCGCATATTGTTCAGGATACATTTCACGCAAAATTTCTTTTTTCTTTTTAAGCGATAAGTCATCAAAGAGAACATCGAGGCGGTAGCGAGCTTTGCATTGTTTGCAGTCCACCATTGGATCGGTAAAATTCTCGACATGTCCAGAGGCTTCCCACACGCGTGGATGCATGAGAATCGCCGCATCGACTCCTTCGATATTTTCCCGATACGTCATGCTCTTCCACCATTCATGCTTAATATTATTGAGCATTTCAACTCCCATTGGACCGTAATCCCAACATCCATTCAACCCGCCATAAATCTCACTCGATTGAAAAACAAAACCTCTCCGCTTTGCCAGGGATACAATTTTATCCATCATTTTTGCAGAATCATTATTTGCCATAAATTTCTTTCACCTTAGTTAATTTTATACAACTTCTATTCTACTTTGATCGCCAATCATAAAACGATGCACGCGCGGCCGGGAATTTCCTTCGACAACTTCGACATCGTTTCCTAAAATACTTCCTTCAATGCGAATTCCAACATTCAAAATCTTACAATCCCGCAGTACAATACTGTATTCAATTTCGCTTCCAATAATTTGCGTTCGATCTCCAATTGATGTATATGGACCGATATAGCTATTCTCGATCACACAATCTTTTCCAATAATTGCTGGACCACGAACCTTACTGTTGATGATTTTCGCTCCTTCTTCGACCACCACTCTTCCGCCAACATCGGAAGTCGAATCAATATTCCCTTCATTGTGAAATTGAAAACTATCCAGGATGAGACGATTCGCTTCCAACAAGTCTGCTGGTTTGCCGGTATCTTTCCACCAACCTGTGATTTCAGTATAGCCAACAGTATATCCATGTTCTATCAAGTACGTATGCGCATCGGAAATTTCTAACTCGCCTCTCGCGCTTGGACGAATATTCTTCACAGCTTCGAAAATGCTGGAATCATAAAGGTAAATTCCAGCAACCGCAAAATTGCTCTTCGGATTTTTAGGCTTCTCTTCGATACGCACAATTTTGCCATTCTTGAATTCAGGTACACCAAAACGCTGTGGATCTTGCACTCGTGATAGCGTGAGGAAGCAATTACAGTTGCTCCGCTCGAACTCATCAATGAAACGTTTAATTCCGCCAACAAGCATATTATCGCCAAGATAGAAAACGAATTTATCTTTGCCAATAAAATTTTCTGCAAGTTGCACGACTTGCGCTAACCCGCCTGGATTTTCCTGAGGAATATAAGTGATGTGCACATTCCACCTCGAGCCATCGCCGATATACTCTGGAACTTCATTGTTGCCGGCATTATGCACAATTCCAATTTCTTTAATTCCTGCCTCAACAGCTCCTTCAATGGCATAGTAAAGAATTGGCTTATTGGCAATTGGCAATAAATGTTTGTTTCGCGTATGCGTCAACGGACGCAAACGAGTTCCGTGTCCACCGCTTGCAATCAGCGCCTTCATAGAGAATTATCCTTCTTTAAAAATTTTTTCGATAAGAGCCGCTTCATCAGCAGTGATTCTCTTATCTTTTTGTGCGAGTCGTAAAGCTTGTAAGCCTAACGTTGTGTACAAATCAGTAACGTGTGGAAACTCTCGTTGTAAAGTTTCGATGTGTTTCACAAGTGTAGCAATGCTGCCGCGGGAAACAGGTCCTGTCAATGCAGCAGCAGATCCATTCGTTACAGCATTTGTAATGCTCGTATCGATGAGCGGCTTTATAAGAGCAAGCCCGCTATCTTTTGTAACAGACTGTAATAGCTCTTCAACAACTCCTAGCATCGCAACTGAATAATTCGACGCTATAACACATACAATATGATACAAAATTTTCTTCTCTTTTGGAATGCACATCATCTTGCCATCGAGCAACGCAACCAATTTCTTTGCAAATGGCAAAGCAGGATTAGCGCCTTCGAATCCATAGGTTATTCCCTTCAAAGACTTCAATCGAGATTGAATAGAAATGGAAGGGGAAAATGTTTGAATTGGATGAAGTGAAAATGTGATAACACCTTCTGTTGCTAATGGTTCCAATACATCGCTGGTTTCTGAACCTGAGACATGGAAAGCATATTTGAGCGAACTTTTTGTCGATGCAACATTTGCAGCAAGAGAAGAAAGCGCATCTTCCGGCACGGCGAACATTAAAAGCTGGGTATGCGAATCAAGATCTGCAATTGAATTTGAAAAATTCTTACAATGAAGACGATGCGCAAGAGTACGAGCGGAAGATAGCGAGCGACTTATGACTGATACAAAACGAAATCCTTTCTCAGCCATCGCCATCGAAAGCGCTGTTCCAACACAACCTGCGCCGATAACGCTGACTGGAAGAGCAGAGATTGAACGAGGCACTGTTACTCCCCAAGAAACGCAGCAGCAACGTATCCAACGACGCCCGATTTATCGCCGGAGACATCCCCTGAGTTGCAGTACGTAAGAATTTCGGTACGCACTGCGCCTAATTCCTTTGCAACTTTCATCACAATTCCAACAGGCGCGCCACCGCAGGCTTCGAGATTACCTCGATCGAATTCTTGAAGCCATAAATCGGGATCAAATTTTTCGAGATAGTCGATGACCCGGGAGTCTAACGATTTTGCTTCTTCATAAGGATGGTAATGCGAGAGATCGCTACTTGCAATGAAAATGACATTTTCATCTCTACAAACTTCTGCGAGAGCATCTGCCAGAGAAAGCGACAATTGCTCGGATTGATTTCCAATAACAAGCGGAAGAATAGAAGCCTGCGGTGCGACTACTTGAAGAAAAGGAATCTGCACTTCAAGGGAATGTTCCGCTCGGTGACCAATGACAGAAGCCGTAACGAGAGAAGTGGAAGTCAAAAGTTTATTTCGAAGTCGTTCGTTGATTGGCGCCTCGCCAAGCGGGGTTAGAAAACTTTTTCCAGTGTAGACTGATATACCATCGAAATATTCCCGATGACTTGGTCCAATTAAAACGGCGGTATCGAATTGTTGTTTCTGTAACAATCCATACGCATGAGCTGCAACCTGTCCAGAGTACACATAGCCTGCGTGCGGTACCACTATGCCGTAAACTCTTTCCGAAATATTTGGAATCGAGGCATGGGAAAGGAAATACTCTATATCGCTTCGCAGAGTAACAGGATTTTCAGCATAGAACATGCCTGCAACAACAGGCTGTCGTACATGTGATTGATGTTCGTTCACTTTTCAAAATCCTCTTCTGAAAATTTTTGTACTGTGAATTTATAGAGAGTCGCATTTGGATAACTCCACGCCTTTGGCGGCAAACCAGCTTTTCGAGCTGTATGCTCCAAAAACTCCTCACGTGTCCAGCCATACTCTGTTGCAACCTGTGGCAATAGCAATCCACGGAAAGGACCGAGTTCTAAAATCAAGCCATGCTTCCCTATCTCGATTGATTGAATGTCGGTTACCTTTTCCGGTGGTGCAAGTACAGAAATTTCAATTGAAATTTGATCCAGCTCTTCACTCACGACAGGATCGAAGCGCGGATCTTCCAGAGCAGCTTTGATTGCAGCTTCTTGAGTTGCCTCTGCCAATGGTCTGTTTGTTTCGATAAAACCAATACACCCGCGAAGTTCATGATCTTTGTTCAATGTTACAAATACACCGCTTGGTTTTTGTAGTGCAGGAGTCGAGGCAATCGCCGGAGGTAATGGCTCATCATTGACGGCGGCAGCTATAGACGCTCGTGCAAGTTCTAACAATTGTTTTTGTTCATCCGGTGTAAGTACCATTATAACCTTCCTTTAATAATTCTTGCTGTAAGTTAATATCCTGCGAAATTACATTCAAGTCGCTATAATTGGGAAGTACACTGAAAAATAGGAAAAAAGAGTCGTTGCCTCGATACGCCTTACGGACATTGGCAGCCAAAGTCTTTTCGGTGGCTACGCAGTCTGTTCCAAAGCTATTACAAATTGGAATTAAGAATTGACAATATTATAGAAAGGACTTATATTTTTCACGATGGCTATGAGCAAACTACTGAGGGAATAGTATTTGGAAAATTTATTTCTACATGTAGTAAATATGCAAATAGTTTTAGACATGGACTAAATTCTAATACGAAAATGGCGTTACTTAATGCATCCGAGGTGGAGTCTTCTATTTAGCCGACCAGCATTATTTTTCGTCTAGCAATATCAAGTAACAAATGAGTGAATGCAGCGTATTGGCGTACAATTAGAAAGAAAGATTGGCCATATTTGTATATATCATGAAGCTTGGATTATCCCATTTCGCAAGTCTCATTAAACTTCTCAGTTTTATGAAATCAAAGCGGGAAGAACTTTTTCGCAAAACATTATACTTAATAAGGAAATGACACAAATAAGAAAACCTCCTATGCTTGACTCGTCTTGAATGTTTCAAACAGCCGACAAAAGAATCAAAAGACAATTTTAAGTAGTACATGGAGATTGAATAACGAAAGATAACTTATATTGCAATGTGCAATTATATAATTCTTTATATAAAAAGGGGGAATAATAAGATGAAAAAGCATTTTTTACTTTTGATCGCTATCATTGGGATTTTTGCAAATACAAAAGCCCAGGAAAAGAAATTTCAGTTTTCCATATCCAGTGAATTCTTTGCACCAAATGCATCGCAATACAATTCTATTGCTTACATCCAACAAAATAATGGCAAAAATATAGGAGGTGATGTGACAGGGTATTGAAATAGTATAGGCATCAACCTCAACGCTTATTATTATTTTTACAAAGGTTTGGGTGTTACAGTAGGTTTTGGCTACAGAGAATTGAAAAACGAATTGAGATATGATGTAAGTGTTCCTTCTTCAACTGTAAGTTACTACTATAAAAACACTCTTCCGATGTCAATATTAAAATTTGGGATTGCTGGGAAAATTGATGTAGACGCATCAAAACTAGAACTTTTTTCTTCACTATGGGCAAATGTAGTATTTGCTGAATTTTTCCAACATAGTGAAATAAGCGGCGAGTATTCAAATTTGGAGGGGCACGATGAAACCTTTGGAGGGCCATATATTCGATTTGGCGCTGCCTATAAAATACTCTCGTGGTTATCAATATATTCTGACTTTGAGTACACGGTAATTCCTGCAGATTACCATATGAATTTGCTTAATACAGATTATACAGTATATGTGCATAATTCTGATTTAGGAGGCAGTGCGCTTAGACTTGGATTGCCATTGAATTTCTGATTATAAAATATAAATTTCCTTAACATCAGGTGATGTAAATAGACAAGTTTAACAAACATCATAAGAAAATGACCCAAATAAGAAAACCTCCTATGTTTGACTCGTCTTGAACGTTTCGAACAGTCGAATCAAACAATGAAAAAGAGGAGTCCAGAAACCACTCAAAAAACGGGGTGTAACCGAAAAACCAAACGAGTAGGAAAAAATCAACGGAGAGAAAAATGAATACAAAAATGTATATTAAAATGACCGCTATTTTTATAATATCGATTTCCCTTTTTTCGAGTTGTGCTTCAATAGTGAGCAAAAGTTCCTATCCACTATCAATTAACAGCAATCCAAGTAACGCTAGAATAACTATTACCGACAAAAAAGGTAAAGAAATTTATTTGGGTAACACTCCTGCGACAGTTAAATTAAAAGCAGGTGCAGGCTTTTTCTCAAGAGCAGAATATCAGGTTAGGATTTCAAGTCCAGGTTATGACGATAAGATTGTACCTATTACATTTAAACTTAACAATTGGTACTTTGGGAACATACTTATAGGCGGTCTATTGGGAATGCTAATTATTGATCCGGCAACAGGAGCAATGTGGAAAATCGAGACTGAATTTCTTAATGAAACATTGAGCAAATCAACTTCATCTATTGATCCAGAGATGAAAATCGTAACCATCAATGAAATTCCCGAAAGTTGGAAAGCTCATTTAGTTAAAGTAAAATAAAAACAGCAAATAACAGCGTGTATGTGAAAACAGCGGGTGAGGTATTTAATGCATGTGTATTTAATTAACTTTGTAACAGTCAGGTAGGAAATTGCTATTGGCTTGCCATACTGCACATACACGCCATACTTGATGCGCAACATTATTTATATTTTTGTATCTTGTGCTAAAGAGTTAAATAAAAAGAACTTTAGGTCGAGAGATTATACTGATGATTAAGGAATTCCCTGTTGGCAATGGAAAGATTATTCAGGGAGATTGTCTGGAAGCGCTTAATTCCCTTCCTGAGAATGAAATAGTTTTGGCGTTCACTTCCCCACCTTACTTAAATGCAATCAACTATGAAGAGCATGTTGAAAAACTAAACGGAAAAAAGAGCAGATGGGAGAGAAAAGAAGTCTCCTATGAAGAATACAAGCAATTTCTTGTGGATAGATTCAAAGCTTTATTGCGAGTTATCCGACCCGGTGGACATAACATTGTAAATATCTCTCCTGTTTCATGGAATGGCGAACGAACTGCGTTATCATTTCATTTTGTGAGCTGGATGGAAGAAATAGGCTGGAAATTTAGAGAGGACATTATCTGGGAAAAACCAATCGCTCGCGATCGTCGCTCTGGCGTACTTTTGCAACATCCATATCCCGGTTATTACTATCCAAGCCTTGTTGCCGAGTATATATTTGTATTTCAGAAACCAGCCGAGAAACCCGATAAAGAAAATATCTACTGGTTTCGTACTCCAGAAGAAAAAGAAGACAACCGGATTGATCTCTCGGATTATCAGGGTGAGAAAAGTAAAAATGTCTGGAAAATCCGTCCAGTTGCTCCACAAGAAAATATTCATCCCTGTCCTTTTCCAGTAGAACTTGCCGACAGAATTATTCAACTTTATTCATACAAGGGTGATACCGTCATTGATATCTTCGCCGGCAGTGCGCAGACAAACATCGCTGCAGAAAAGGCTGGAAGGAAACATATCGGAATTGAAACTCAAATCGAATACATTGAATATGCCGTCAGGAAGATAAATGCCGAAATTTCACAGCAAGCGCTCTCGTTCGAGACAACGAGGATAAAAAAAATTGGAAATAGATGCCAAGATTGAAAACCTGAAATATAATCCCACTCTTTGCCAACAGCTCAAAACTGTCAGCATCAATGAATTTCTTTCAGGAAAAGCATTTGCTAATGCTGCCTTCCTTCTGTCATACAACCAGAACGTCTTTGCTATTAGCCACTGGATCTCGCCCAAACGTACCAGGAGTTATCCTTACGCACGTGTCTATGACACAATGAATTCCCATACTCGAGTTACGTTCATCGCTTTTCTTAAAGACGAGGGTAACCAAGGCGATCGAGATTTTATTCAATGGGATACAGTTTCATTGATGAGTCTTCTTGGCGTATATGTTATTCTTGGTTACTATCAAAAAGCGGAAAAGGATCCTATCTATCAACATAAAATTACAAAGCAGGAATTTGATTATAAGTATCTCAAACAACGTCTCGATGAACTTTCACAATATAAGCTCGACGCACTCCATTGGAATCTGAATGAACTCAATAATAATTTGTTAAATGTTGCTGAATTAAGTAAGCTTCACTACAAGAACATTTCAAAACAAACCGGCGTTGAAATGCACGGTGAAACAGGTATATCGAGAAGGATAAACGTTATCTCAGGAGAACGTCTTCGAGGACAGAATTTATAATTATAGAAAACTGATTTAATGGAGACTTGTAATGCCAATACCAGACCTGCAATCTAATGGGTTCCTTCCCGAAGGAATTTATGATTGCACAATTGCAGAAATCACAAATAAATTTGGGCAGTTTCAATCTTGCGATAGACGTTCGACATTAAACAAAGAATTGATTGATTATTTCGAAGAGTTGAAACAGGCAAACATTGGCAAGTACTTAATTGTAAATGGTTCATATGTCACAAGTAAGGACCGACCCAGCGACATTGATGTCTTACTCATACTTAAGGATGATATCGATCTGTCTGACAATGTACCCCCATATCGTTACAATGCATGCTCCCGAAAATACATTCAAAACCATTACAAACTCGATTTTCATTTTGGCTTCGAGAATGATCCTTCATCCATTGAAATTCTAAAGTATTTTCAGGGTGTTAAAGACCAACCATGTCAAAGAAAAGGAATTTTGCGATTAATCTTATGATACAAAACGAGCCACAATATAGGCAAGCAAGACAAGCACTTGAGCACCTTGAGACTGCTCTCGCTGCACTTCGACGTCGTGTTGAGCCAGCAAACCCAGAGTTATTTAAAGCCATGGCACAATCATATTTATCTGAGATAGAAAGTATTCGAAGGGAAATAGATGTATTCATAGGTGTAGCAAATGCCGAAGAAGCTCGTGCTCCTTTTTGGATGATACTTCAGGGCGAGCGACTTTCAGCGTCAGATATTTCCTCTCAGTTACTTTCCGAATGGCTTGCAAAAATCCGACGTGCATTGCAAAACATAGGTGAATATATCAACACTGGTAAAGTTCTGTCAGGCCGCCCTAGTATTGAACTTAATGAATTAACTGATCCACGAATTGTAGCATTGCAACATGGAAGCATAAAGATTGGTATTCGGTTACCACCACCCAAAGCCCAAACTGAACTTTTTGCTGAAAATAGCCAAATGCCAGAATCGCTAGGTCAAAAAGCACTGAAACGTTTTCTTGATGTGGTAGTATGGATTGATTCTAGCAAACGTGAATTTCCTAGGGATCAGTTTCCTGACTCCACCGAAGCGATCATTTTGGTGAACCAAGTATCCTCTCTGGTTCCTTCCCGCAAAGGGATAGTTCAGACAGTCCGTTTTTCGGGGGCACTTGTCCCATCACCTACTGGACTGTACATTTCTCATGAAGCACTTCCACGCCTTCGACAGGTAGCTACCACACTAATAAAGACCCACAATGATCACGTAGAAGGTGTAATTCGTGAAATTGATCTTGATGCTCAACGAATAATTCTTAGGGAAAGAGGTCCCGAGCGTCCTGATATAAAATGTTATTTACCTGATGAGCTTGTAGAGCAAGTTGAAAACCTTCTGGATAAACATGTGCGTGTGTACGGTCAATTTACATCTATTTCTCCTGATATAATTGATGTAATATCCATAGAAGAGATCCATTAACGTGGATGCAAACGAATACATAACAGTCGGGTTCATGACACTTACTCATTTGTAAGTGTGACAGAATTTCTAAGATTCAAATCATTCATAGTGGTAAAGAAAGAAAAGAATTCCTTAATCGTTGAAAGACAATAGAGACCATAACGGTAGGTATTATGGCGTTTGATTTTTCATATGAGATTTATTTGGGCTTCTTCAATTGCTTTGACGCGTAAAAATCAATTATTTAATTGCAGTAACATAGCAGGTGTAATACTTACAAGGAATTAAAATGGATGTTGAAATTTTACAAATTCAAGGCAATAAAATTGCCATCTTAAAATCTAAAGATGCTTTGATTAAAGACGTGCAAGATACATTAGATTTATTAGCAAATGTGGGGGTACACGATTGTCATAAGATAATACTACGCGAAAATAATTTAGCGCCTGCCTTTTTCGATTTACGGTCTGGATTAGCTGGAGAGGTTCTTCAAAAATTTTCAACATACAATATTCAACTGGCAATAATCGGAGACTTTTCAAAGTATACAAGCAAAAGTTTGCAGGATTTTATTCTTGAAAGCAATCAGTACGGACATATCATCTTTGTAAACAGTTTGGAAGAAGCGAAAGAAAAATTATCAAATGATCGCAGAAGATACTCAAGGAGAAACAGCCATTGAATTCAACCAAGTCTTCCTGCACAACCTATAATAGGATAATATGAATACATCGCCAATCCACTATCTTTTGAACTGTTTTCTTCTTTTCATTCCTATATTCATCTGGGATATGGTTTTCTTCAAACAGCTTCCCATTCCATATCAAAAGGCAACATGGGATAAGATTCCAAAGGGCGTTAGAATTACCGAAAATACTTTACGAGCCGGAACGTTTATTATTCCTTTAATTCTCAGTTTGAACTTTCATAGCAGCATAGAGTACATAGGCTTGTTTATCTATTGTATCGGCTCGATAGTGTATTTCTTATCATGGATTCTGCAAATAAATTACACAGAGTCAAAATGGTCAAAGTCATTGTTTGGTTTTATGGCTCCTGCGTATAGTTCCTTTGTTTGGTTATTAGGAATAGGATTAATTGGAAGAGAAACGACGGTGAACATTCCTTATATTTCTGACATCTATTTGGTCGTCATAGTATTCTTTGTAGCTGTACATTCATTTCACGCTTATCTTGTATATAAATCTCATGCACCAATTGCCTAACAAATGTCTGGACAATATTCGCACATCTACTCCGGTTTATCTGTAAAGTTCTACAGAATCTGCGTGAAAGTTTTCGCGTGGATATCTGACAACTAAAATTTTAGAATTTTTCTGAAATTGGGCTAAAGAGTAACGTAGTTTTAAGTAAATGAGGTTTCAAACGGAAGGAGTATTAGTTCTCTCTCTTCCCTTCTATTTCGCTTTTCAGGCGATCTATTTCATTGACCTCAGCGTGGTGCGCGTAGAGAATACGATATAAGCCTAACAACCCTTTCACTGATGTTTCGAGCGATGCCGTTTCCTTCTGAATCCGCTTGAGCAAATCCTTCAATTCATTTTTGTTTTTCTCAGGTAAATCTTTAAGTATTTTTTCCCCAGCTACTTCCAATTCGCTATGAATATTTGCAAGAGCATCGTTCAACATTGGCGTAAGCGCATTGAGCACATCTCTTACTTTATCGGTTGCAAGAGCATTTAGAGCTATCTCGCGCATTCGTTCTTCTTCAAGAGCCCTGCTAATTCGTAACTCATATCGCTCACGTGTCGCGTTAATAATTATTCCCAGATGATTCAAATCCAATTGCTCCTTGCGGACATAATCATAGGCTCCCATTCTCATAGCTTCTACCGCCACAGATTCATTCCCCGCCGCGGTAAGCATTACTACTGGGGTTTCGATCTTCTGCTCGTTGATCCACCGAAGAAGTTCGAGTCCGGTAATATTCGGCATATCATAGTCAGTAAATATAATATCGAAGTGATTTTCTGCAGACGAGAGAAGATTTTGAGCGTCCCTCCCACTCGTTACAATCGTTACGGTATGATGGAGTTCCTCTTCAAGTTGACGTGCGACGACGTCAGCAAAAAAATCATCATCATCTACAATGAGAATATGTAAAGATTGATCGGTCACTGAACGGTGATTGTTATCATTCATTGGTCTGTGTAAAATCTAAAGAATTCTCCCTTCAACTCCAAATACAGACATCACTGACAAAGCGCTCGAATTCGGTTATCGAACTCCTAACATCGCTAAAGAAGCCTGCGCAATCGATACTATTGGACTAAAGTATAATCCAAAAACCAACGTCGGGATTACAAAAGCAAGAAGTATGACAATTTCCATCTTTCCAAGTGAAATATGGCTTGTATTTTTTTCTGCAGTTCGGAGAAACATATTTCTAAACACTCGAGCGTAGTAATATAGTGAAATGACGCTGTTTAACACACCAACAATCGCCAACCAAAACCAGCGTGCATCGATGACCGCAGCAAATAAATAAAGCTTGCCAATAAACCCAGCTGTCGGCGGAATGCCGGTCAATGAGATAAGAAATATTGCCATTGAAGTTGCAAGAAGTGGGGAACGATATCCAAGTCCTTTATATGTGTCAATATCTTCGCTGCCGGTTCTATTTGCCACTAGCATCACAACGAGAAATGCGCCGAGGTTCATAAACAGGTACATTACAAAATAAATCAGGACCGCCGTTATTCCTTTATCCGTAAGCGCTGCAACGCCCATTAACATATACCCTGCGTGAGCGATACTCGAGTAAGCAAGAAGTCGCTTTAAGTTATCCTGCCATATCGCTACAAGATTACCAAGCGTCATTGTTAACGCCGATAGGATTGCAATGAGTAATTGCCAATCGACCTGCGCAAGACTCATCCACTTGCCAGCTAATAGCGATGAGAATGGGTCAACGAACACAGTAACAAAAAACCGAATGAGCATGGCAAATCCTGCAGCTTTCGATGCGACGGAGAGCAAGGCGGTAATTGTAATTGGAGCTCCTTCATACACATCGGGCGTCCAGAAATGGAATGGCACTGCTGAAATTTTATATCCAAATCCTACCAACATCAAAATAATTACAAACGCCAGAGGTAAGGGAGAAATTGCCGTGGTGGAAAGAACATAATTTAAAGTATTGTACTGCAACGCACCGGTCAGTCCAAAGAGGAATGAGATGCCGTAGATCATAATTCCTGTGGAAACGGCTCCGTAAATAATGTACTTCAACGATGCTTCACTCGAATCGAGCGCCTCTTTTGTATAACCGGCAAGCACATAAGCAGAAAGACTCGTGAGTTCCATTGCCAGCACCATCATAAGTAAATGAGTGGCACTCGCCATCAAAAACATTCCAAGCGTCATTGCAACAAGAAGTGCATAATATTCCGATATTCGCTTTACTGTTTGAAGCACCTCATTTGAGAATTGAGAGAAGAGGATAATACAAACCACGCAGACAATCGAAAAAATCTTAAAGAACACAGCAAAAGGATCGAGAGCAATCATGCCTGAGAAGAGAGATTCATTGTGTCCAAATTGTCGAAGCACAAACACAAATGATAGAGCAAGTCCGATAAATGTTATCCATGCTAACAGCGACGCCTTCTTCGGCGCAATAAGTCCTGTAAGAAGAATTACGCAGAATGTTCCCACAAGAACTATTTCAGGAAGGAAGAATTGTAACTGCTGATAAATGATTTCTGATATCATCATCTGTACTCTATTTCGATTTAATGGATTACGGCTGCAGCAACAGCAGCGCCTTTCGTAACAACCTCAACTAAATGGTTGATCGATGGCGTCATAATATCGAGCATCAGCGATGGATAAATTCCAAGCGCAAGAACAATGATGGCTAACGGAACAAGCGTAAAGATTTCGCGAGCATTGACATCGGGAAGCGAAACCCATTTTTCATTTGGCTGTCCCAAGAATACACGTTGCAACGTCCACAACATATATGCTGCTGTCAGTATAATTCCAAGAGTTGAAATTATCGTAATGACCCGAATGCTTTCACGTTGAAATGCTCCTAAGAATGAGAATGCCTCAGAGACAAATCCACTCAAACCAGGTAAACCAAGAGCTGCAAAGAATGCAACGGTAACAATGCCCGTGTACTTTGGCATTGTAAGCGCCAGACCGCCAAAACTATCAATGTCTCGCGTATGGGCGCGGTCATAAATCACGCCGACAATCAAGAAGAGCATTGCTGTAATGGTACCATGGTTGAACATCTGCAGTACTGCGCCGAGCATTCCTTGTGTATTCAATGCTGCAATTCCAAGCAGCACAATTCCCATGTGACTAATGCTGGAGTATGCTATCAGTTTCTTGAAATCTTTTTGCGCCATTGCACAGAGCGCTCCATAAATAATATTGATCGCCGCAAGCACAGCAAGAGGAACTGTATAGCGTTGCGCCATATCCGGAAACATCGGATAGCTAATCCGAATCAATCCATACGTGCCCATCTTCAAGAGAACTCCAGCAAGAATAACGCTGATGGCTGTTGGCGCTTCGACGTGCGCATCCGGCAACCATGTATGGAATGGAAAGATTGGAACCTTGATTGCAAATCCAATAAATAACGCAATGTACGTCAACGCCCGCAACGAAGTGCCAACGCCTCCTAAGAGTGAATTGGGCTCATAATTTTGAGGATTCATCATTGCCAGCATATTGAATGTGTGCATTCGTTCTCCCGTTGCAGGATCGACAACTACAACGCTAAAGTAGAGCGCCAACATTGCGAGCAGCATTAAAACGCTTCCTGCTAAAGTGTAGAGAAAGAACTTAATTGCTGCATATTCACGTCTTGGTCCGCCCCAAATTCCAATGAGGAAGTACATTGGCAGTAACATCAATTCCCAGAATACATAGAAGAGGAAAAAGTCGAGCGCTACAAACACGCCCATCATTCCTGTATCGAGCAACAGAAGCATTGCCATGTAACCTTTGAATGCCTTATCAATATTCCATGAAGCGAAAACTGCAATGAAGCTAATGAGAGCAGTGAGAATAATCATCGGCGCACTTACGCCATCGATCCCCAAAAAATAATCAATGTGAATTCTTCCGAACGATGTCGCACTTTGAATATCTATCCATGTTCCACGCTCGACGAATTGCATTCCTGCTTCGGAATTGATTCCGGTGAGGGTACGGTCGAAATAAAAGTAGATGAGCGCCGCAAATACTACCTGCACTGTGGTAATGACAACGGCAGTCCATTTGATTGCGCTCCGAGATTCTTTCGGCAGCAGGAGCACAATTACCATTCCGACAATCGGTAAAAATGTGATCCAGCTTAATATTCCTATACCAAATATTTCAAACGTCATAGTACTCAAACTCCTTTATCAGTCCACTTCACTTTACTCAACTAAACCAGAGGAAAAAGATAATGACACCAAAAAGTACCCACAGAATATATGTTTGAACTTTTCCTGTTTGCAAACGTCTCACTACAAGTCCTAACAACCCTGATACCGATGCAACGAGATTTACCACTCCATCGATGATTGTTGTATCGAAACCGCCAACTCCTTTATAGAATAAAAAGAATGTAAGAGCCGATACTGCTAATCCAAGAATTCCATACTCAATCACAATCAGGACCGAGCTGGTATCTGGAATGAAGAGAAGCATTGCTTCCCAACCTATGTAAAGCGACAAGAGCGCAGTAGCAATAATGTATAGAATAGCTGGAAGAGATTGTAACTTCCACGTTTTCTGCACGCCGTGAGCGATACCAACGGTAAGTTTCGCTACGCCGTTCACTACGCCATCAACAATCGTCGAATCAATCCAACCAAGAATGCGAGAGAATACTTTTGTGCCATTGACGATAATTGCTTCATAAATTTCATCGATGTACCATTTATTATAGAGAAATTTATATAGCCACGAAAATTTTTGAGCAAGCGCATCAGCGTTAATTTTCTTCCAATAGTATGTACCGAAGGAAAGCGCAATTCCTATCAATACAACTGTAAGAGAAATTAGCATTGCAGGAGTGTGCATTCCATGAAGGACTCCTTCAAACTGAGCCGTCGAAGCAGCTGCAACCGAGGCTGGCACAACAAACTCAGGGCGCTCTACTGCATGCTCAAACCATCCAGAAGAAGCGTTGAATGGATTAAAGCTAAAGAAAATAAAGAAAGACAATACAGCAAATACTACAAGCGGAATTGTCATGACAGCAGGCGATTCATGGATATGTTCGATTCGTTGTTCATTTGCGTGCTTACCTAAGAAGACAAGAATCAGAAGACGAAACATATAAAATGCAGTTAAACCAGCTACAAAGAACGCAACAATTGGAATAATTGTATGACCTGTCATTTTTCCAAAGACTAATGTACCAGCAAGAATTTCATCCTTGCTGAGGAACCCTGATGTCAACGGAATACCAGAGATTGCCAGCGTGTACATCAGAAATGAATAGAAAGTAATTGGCATCTTCTCCTTCAATCCACCTAAATTCCGAATATCCTGCGCATCAGTCTGATTATCATTGAGACTTTGAAGCGAGTGCTGCATTGCATGAATAACTGAGCCTGCCGCAAGGAATAATCCAGCTTTAAACATTGCATGGGTTGTAAGGTGGAAAAATCCAGCCGTGTATGCTCCAGTCCCCAATCCCATAATCATATATCCAAGCTGACTCACTGTTGAGTATGCAAGCACCTTTTTTATATCAGTTTGAACAATTGCAATTGTAGCAGCTAAAAAAGCGGTAAATGTTCCAATGTAAGTGATAACTAGAAGCGCATCAGCCGTCATCATTGGGAAAGTTCGCGCAACCATATAGACGCCTGCGGCAACCATCGTTGCGGCATGGATGAGTGCGCTCACTGGCGTTGGACCTTCCATCGCATCGGGCAACCAGACGTGCAATGGAAATTGTGCAGATTTTCCAACGGCGCCGCAGAAAAGTAAAATTCCAGCAGCAGTCAACCAGGCTTCACTTCCAAAAGGAAGCACACCACTCCGAACTCCATTAAACACGGTATCGAAGCGGAAACTGTGGAATGTTGCGTACAGAATCAAAATCCCGATGAACATTCCAACATCGCCAAAGCGATTGACAATAAAAGCTTTCTTCGCAGCATCGGAAGCTGATTTCTTTTCGAACCAATGACCGATAAGAAGGTATGAACTCAATCCCACCAATTCCCACGAAATATAGAGCAGGAGAAAATTATTCGTCAGCACAATTCCCTGCATAGCGAAAGTAAAAATTCCAAGATAGGCATAGTACCGACCATATCGTATATCTCCATGCATATAGCCAATTGAGTAGAGATGCACCAATGAGCTGACGATGCAAACTACTGTTGCCATGATTGCCGAGATATTGTCTATGGTAATTCCAATTTCAATAGATAAACGCCCGAAGCCTGGAACATTGCCAAAATCAACCCAGCGGTACACTGCCTGTAGAACTTGCTCAGGATATACGGTGAGTTTGGTAATAAGAATGATGAAAGAGAGAATGAGCGTTCCAAACACAACCGATGTTGCAAGCCAATCGCCGCTGCGAGGAATTCGCCGATGAAAGAAAATTAAAACAGCGAAATTCGCCAGCGGAAGTAACCAAACCAAAAGACTGAGCGTTATGAGAATATCAGAAGTCATAGATTGGAATCACCGATTCATTTACTCTTTCAATTTATCGATTTCATCAATGTTAATAGTATTAAAGTTCTGGAAGATATTTAAAACAATTGCCAGTGCAATAGCGACTTCTGCTGCTGCAAGGACTATTACAAAGAGAGCGAACATCTGACCATCGAGCGCACGAGCGCTATAGCGCGAAAAGGCAATAAAGTTGATGTTAGCAGCATTGAGGATCAATTCCACTCCCATCAGAACCATAATACCATTTTTTCTTGTAAGCACAGCATATAAACCGAGTGCGAACAGAATTCCACCAACAATAAGAAAATGTTGAAGTCCTGGATGTTTTAACCACTCAAGAGTCGCTGCCATTGATTCCATCCTCCTTTACTTCATACGAATTTGTTTATTATCACGTCGAGCAATCATTACTGCTCCAACGAGAGCTACCATTAAAACAACAGAAGTAATTTCAAAAGGCAATACATACTCTGATAAGAGCATTTCACCCAACTGTTGTGCTGTGGTCTCAACAGTTGCAGGAGCTTTTACTTCTGTCCAATCATACGATAAGATAATTCCGATGAGCGTACCTGCAATTGCGGCAACAGCAATAACAGCTGGAAAAATATGAATCGTACCTGTTTTCACATCAACATTGAGTTGCCTGCTTGTCAGCATAACGCCAAAGAGAATGAGCACTAAAATTCCGCCAATGTAAATGAGCAGTTGAGCGACAGCAAGGAAATCCGCTAAGAGAAAAACATACAATCCAGCAACGCCAAAGAATGCAAAGAGCAATGCAAATGCGGCACGTACAATATGGCGTGTAAAGACAACAACGCCGGCTGCGAACAGCGTCATCACAACAAAAACATAAAAGATGATCGTATAAAGATCCATAGTTCTTTCACTCTTTGAATATCATGACGCCGTTGAACCATCAGATGGATTGGAAGGTTGCGATGGCTTTGGCGGAATTGGTGGAGCTGATTTTTTCGCCGCCTGTTCGGCTTCGTACTGTTTCAATTTCGCTTCAGCCATTTCAATTTCTTCTGGCGTCATTGTTGCAAAACTATAAATTAAATTCCTGCGTTCATACTCGCTATACTCATACACATCGGTCATATAGATACATTCTGTTGGACAAGGATATGTACATAATCCACAGAAACAGCACTTTGCAAAATCAATATCGAACTTCGCAATATAGAGTCGCTTCTTTGTATTTTTCGATGTCATTCCCAGATCAACATCGGGAGTTGATTTAATAGTATCAATCGTAATGCAATCGACTGGACACGCCATTCCACACTGATTGCATCCAATGCAATCATCAATATTAACATACAAACGATTCCGAGCTCGTTCGGGGATTGCCTTCTTTACATAAGGATATTGAATGGTAACTGAGCGCTTAAATAAGCGACTTCCCGTAATTTTCATACCCACGAGTACTGTGTAGAGGGCATGGAATATATTTTTGAAATATGTTGCTACTGCTGACATTGAATTCCTATCATACCATTACAAGGATTCCGCCTACCGCAAGTAAACATACAAAGAGCCATGGAGTCAATACTTTCCATGAAACATGCATTAGTTGGTCAACCCGAATTCTCGGCAAAGTCCATCGTATCCAGATTTGAAGCATCACAAGGAGATACGATTTTGTAACAAACCAGAAAATTCCCCAAACAGGTCCTGACATAAAAGAGCCAAAAGGACTCGACCAGCCGCCGAGGAAGAGCGACACCACAACAGCGGAGACTACAAAGAGATTTGCGTATTCGGATAAATAGAACATTGCAAACCGCAGTCCACTGTACTCTGTAAAAAATCCCTGCACCAATTCTGATTCTGCCTCCGGTAAATCGAATGGCGTACGATTGACTTCCGCAATCGAAGCAATAAAGAGAATAATGAAAGTAATAATTGTAAATGGAAGCAGAAGTAATTTTTTCGTCAAAGGGAATGGACCGCCAAAGATTAACCAGTTTTGAATTCCGCCATCTTGAAAAATTGTTACATCCTGCAAATTCATCGAACCTGTAATGACAACAGCAATGATAATCGCAAGGGCGGTTGGTATTTCATAGCTAATCATCTGCGCTGCTGAACGTAAGCCGCCGATGAGCGACCATTTGTTGTTCGATGACCATCCCGCCATGAGTATTCCAATCACAACCAATGAACTCGAAGCCAGAATGAAAAACGCACCCAATTGTATATTCGCGCCAATGTAAATGCTCGAGAAAGGAATAACTGCATACGTTGCATAGGTAGCTGCAAAGGTAATGTATGGAGCTAACCGAAAGAGCAACCGATCCGCACGTTCTGGAATAATATCTTCCTTCAAGAGCAACTTCACCATATCAGCAATTGGCTGAAGTACTCCGTGCCATCCAGTAATCATATACGCTAACCGATCCTGAATATGGGCTGATATTTTCATTTCGGTGTAGAGTACGACTAAGACATAGGCTATTATAAACACAAGCGGAATAGCGCTGAGCAGCACTGTAATCACAATATCATTTGTAAAAATATTTTGTAGGAATTCGACCATAACCAATTTACCGATCTACTTCACCCAAGACGATATCAATACTTCCGGCAATGAGTATTAAATCCGCTATCATTGCGCCTCGTACTATTTCAGGAAGAACACTTAAGTTGACAAATGCAGGACCTCGAGCTTTTACTCTAAACGGACTCGTCGAGCCATCGCTGATAATATAATATCCAAGTTCACCACGAGGCGATTCCGTACGAACATAAATTTCTGCATCCTTCTCCGGACGAATACGTTTTGGAATAGCGGACTGGACATCGCCGGACGGAAGTCCAGCAAGCGCCTGCTCTATAATATTGACGCTTTGTTCCATTTCACGCATTCGTACAATGTGTCTGTTCCAGCAATCTCCAACCGTGCCAATCTCTCCTTTTCCAACTTGCGGTTCCCATTCGAATTTGTGGTAAACAGAATAAGGATCGTCTCTTCGCAAATCCCAATTTACTCCTGAGCCACGCAGTTGAGGACCGCTTACAGCATAATTGATTGCCACATCTTTCGGAAGCACACCAACATTTGCAGTGCGCTTCACAAAGATTTCATTATACGTGAACAAATCGTTCACCATTTTAATGCGAGGACGAAAATATTTGCAAAATTCCTTCGCCTTCTCAATAAATTGCGGTGGCAAATCGTGGGATAATCCACCAATCCAGAAATAATTGTACAGTAGCCGTGCGCCACATGTCATTTCAAACAAATCGAGAATTTTCTCACGGTCGATGAAGCAATAGAGGAACGGTGTATATGCCCCCGAATCAATTGCATAAGTACCCACAGCGATAAGATGGCTTGCAATACGTTGAAGCTCAGCCATAATCACACGAATGTATTCCACTCGCTCCGGCACCTCAATCTTTAACATTCGTTCAACAGCCAGCACGTATCCCCACTCATTTGTAATTGCTGAACAGTAATCCATCCTGTCGGCGTATGGGATAACCTGCTGATAGTTCGTCATATGCTCAGCTTGCTTCTCAAAACATCTGTGTAGATAGCCAATATGGGGAATGCAATCTAAAATAATTTCACCATCAACAACAATTTCCAGCCGAAGCACTCCGTGAGTCGAGGGATGCTGAGGTCCCATATTGATAATCATTTCCTCAGTACGAATGGTCTTCCCGGTTGTAGTCGTAATCTTACCAGGAGCTACAGTGTAATCTGTCGGAAGCGTCGGCGATTGTTGAAAAACTGTCTTCATAGTCTTAAGATGACACCTTTATTCCATGGTAAAACTCTTGAACTTTATAATCTTTTCGCAGCGGATGCCCTTCCCAATCATCAGGCAAGAGAATGCGTCGTAAGTCTGGATGCTCATCAAAAATAATTCCAAACATATCAAACGCTTCGCGCTCGTGCCAGTTCGCCGTTCCCCACACTGCGCTAACACTTTGTACGTGCAAATTTTCTTTTGGAACAATTACTTTGAGAACAATTTTATGTTTCAATACTGTAGAGGCGAGATGGTAAACAACTCCAAATGTACCATTGTTACAATCAACACCGCTGAGACACATTAGAGAATCAAAATTCAGAGACGGATCATCGCACAAGAAAGCGCAAATATCCTTTGTAGCATTTGGCGCAACTTGAATCCACGGTTGCATTATATCAAGCTTAGAGCCAACAATTGCATCTCCGAATTTTTGTTGAAGTATGTGAAGAATTTCTTCTGCCGTCATTATTATTTCTCTAATTTCTTCTGCACTAAGCTTTCGCGACGAATTTTTTCCTGCAATTTTATAATGCCTTCAAGCAATGCTTCGGGTCGTGGTGGACAACCAGGCACATAAACATCAACAGGAATAACTCTATCAACTCCTTTGAGCACATGGTATCCGTGTTCCCAGTATGGACCGCCGCTATTCGAACAACTCCCCATCGAAATGACATAACGAGGTTCAGCCATTTGATCATACAAACGCTTAATACGCTGCGCCATTTTTATTGATACAGTTCCAGCAACAAACATAACATCGGTTTGACGAGGGGTGGCGCGTGGAATAACTCCGAATCGCATCATATCAAAGTGAGATGCCGATGCTGCCATCATCTCGATTGCACAGCAGGCAAGCCCAAATTGCATTTGCCAGAGGGATGAAAGTCGCGCCCAGTTGAAAAGAGAATCTATGGATGTAATAATAACATTTCCGTCGCTAAATCGCTGATCTAATAATCCCACAACTCACTCTCCAGATTTTACGCTTCTTCCGCTGATTTCATTGCTGTTTGTTCTGTTGATTCAGATTGGTTTTGTTTCTTTATCGTTGGCACCAAGGGTTGCGGCTTATCCCAGTTGAGGTCGCCTTTTACCCACACATAAGCATATCCAACAAAAAGAATGAAAAGAAAAACTACCATTTCAAGGAATCCAAATACACCAAAATTCTTATACACTAATGCCCATGGAAAAAGGAAGGCTACCTCGACATCAAAAATTAAGAATATCAATGCAACGACGTAGAACCGTATATTGACGCGAATCCATGGACTCCCGATTGGCTCTTCGCCGCATTCATACGTTGAGTCCTTTTCAGGATACGATTGAGATGGGCGCAAGAGCCACGCTGTTATCAATCCTGCTCCGACTAACAAAGCTCCAAAAATAAAAAATAAAAGGATTTTACCAAATTCTGTAAGCATATCTCAACCAACCACGCATAGATTTTGTAAGGGAAAAAATCTCGTGTCCAATATAAAAGAAACTTCTACGTTTGTCAAGAAAACTGAGTCCTTTACTCACAAATTTAAATACGATTTTTGTGACGTGCCGGTTAGAAAAAAATTGCAAACCGCAGGTTCACCCGTGGGTAAAAAAACCAGAGAAGTACGTTGGCTCGATACACCTTACAGCTACTCGGCAACCGATTCCTGACGATAGTTGAGATGGGCAACCCCAATTGCAACCTACGGGTTTACCCGTGGGTTAAAACGCGTTTAAAAACAATGCAATATATCTTTAAATATATCGTTTACTGTTCTTTTCTCTTGAAAGAAAAGAACCAAAAGTTCAAGACTGAAGAAAAATATGGGTAAAACATCGGCTCACTCTGCTGCACAAAATAAACTCGTCTCGCTAAGAAGCGCGAGACTCAAACAGAATTTTGTGCGGACGCTTCGTTCACCTCGTTTTACTTCCATATTTTTCTTAGGTCAGTGCCCCCAAAATGTTGAACTGTTGCCTTATACCCTTTTCATGTACCTCGGCGACCGATTTCCAGACTGTGAGTAAGTAAGACGTTAGTCCGTATCGAAGCCACCAATTTGATTTTCTCTTTTGTTATCTATGTTATTACTTTACTTCACCTTAAATTTTTAATGTACCTTTATTGCATAATCTGGTTTAAAATAAAAAGCACGGCAATCGAAGCGCCGTGCTTTATTCTTACATTCAGATGATAAAAATGCAATCCATCAAGGCATAGCTTTAACAGCAAGGCTATTGAGGTAAACTTCTAACATCGTATATCCATCGGAGTTAAGCTGTGCAGCGTCTGCCGGATTATGTGAGTTTAATTTATGTTTGCGTTCCCAACTATCTGGAATTCCATCATTGTCGGAATCCACAGGAGCAGGCGCCGAGTTTAATACAGGCCAACCGCCAACATCTTCCTGAGAATCAATAATTCCCTTTCCTCCGCCGCCATACTGTTTGCCAAAGTGAGCTGTTCCTGTTCTAGTTTCATCAAGAACTCGTTCGTCTACTTTATCGCGTTTTGGAACGCAAGCGCCTGCATATTGTAGCACAAGATGAAAAGCCTCCACAGGTTTTTGCGTTGTTACTGGGGCAAATTCAAATGGCGTCTGAACACGATGCTCACGAAAATAAGATGCATATTTCCCTTGAACTCCGCCTTCCCAATTATTCAAACTAACAACAGAGTCTCCTTCAACAACATTCCCATCAACGTACCACAATCCTGTGGAATCCCATGGCTCGACAATACGACTTCTAACATTTTCTCTAGTCGCCGGGCCTGGTTTATAGTAATTGAATCTAAGATTATGCTTCCCCAACTCGCCACCATATGCGCTATTAAATCCCCAGTTGTAGATAACATTGTTCACACAATCAATATGTTCCGTCGGACGATGAACATTTCCGTTATTAAATCTTGGATTCCGACTTGTGTGATGCGCTAAAAGATTATGATGGAATGTTGTTCGAATTCCTCCCCAAATTCCGCCATAACCATGTTCTCCTTTGACATGGACAGAGTTATTAAGACTTTCGCTAATAATGCACCATTGTACCGTAAGGCTTTCTGCCTTGTCATAGAATGATGCCACTTCATCGACTGACCAGCTGAAGGAACAATGATCGAGAATTATATTCTTACCTTTGAGGCAATGAACTGCATCATCCTGATAACGTGCAACATCGCCAAGGCGGCTTCGAATAAACCGAATAATGACATTGTCTGCAGCTATATCGAGCGTATAATTCCTTAAACAAATTCCATCTCCCGGAGCTGTTTGTCCAGCAATGGTAATGTTCGGTTCAGTAATTTGGAGAGGAGAGTGAAGTTCTATAGTACCAGAAACTTTAAATATCACCGTTCTTGCGCCACTGGCTGCTACAGCTTCTCTTAAACTTCCTTGACCAGAATCATTCAAATTTGTAACATAATAAATTTTTCCACCACGACCGCCGGTTGCATATTTTCCAAAACCTTCTGCTCCAGGAAAAGCAGGTATCTGCGCCTCTAAAATAGTACCAACAATAAGAAACAAAACCCCGCAGCATAAACACAATATTCGCTTCATATAATTCCTTTCAAAAAGTTGGTTAAAAGAAGTTCTATAATTTACACGCGCATGATTAAATAACGTTTCTGATTGGAATTTGTTTCTGTCGAAAAAAAATAATCTAAGCGGCAATAATACAGAAGAAAGACAATGACAAGGAATAATCTTACAACAAACTGTCTATTTATCTCATTCCTCTGAGTGTTGAGATTTAGCTTTCGTATCGATACCTAAGGAGGGAAGAGATTCAAGCGAATGACTTTCCATCAAAGCTCGTACTAAATCTTCCAATCGTACTGGTTTTGTAATATAATCATCCATTCCAATTGATAAATAGTGCTCACGATCTCCAACAATAGCATTCGCTGTCATCGCAATTATACGAGGCTGCTTTTCAGGTGAAAATTGTTTCCGGATTTCAATGGTTGCCTGTTCACCGTCCATTTCTGGCATTTGAACATCCATTAAGACAACATCGTACGTCTGCCGCTTGAGAGCATCGATTACTTCTAATCCATTTGCTGCAACATCCGCGCGGTACCCAATTTTTTCTAGAAATCGTAATGCAACTTTCTGATTTACAACATTATCTTCTGCGAGAAGAATTCGTAACGGGTGCCGCTCTCCAATTTCTGGAGTAAAGTTCATCGAACTTTCTGCTGTGCGCTTGCGGACAGGCGCCTGACGATTCAGCACGGTATTCAATGCATCAAACAAATTTGATGGTTTGACAGGCTTTGTAAGAGAGGCTGCAAAGCGAGGTTTTTCAGCTTCTGCTTCACGATATCCAAGCGACGAAAGAAGCACCAATGGAATTGGTTTCCCTTGTGGTCTCTTCTTGATTTCATCGGCAAGCATAAGTCCGTCCATTTCTGGCATTTGCATATCAAGGACTGCAAGATCAAATTCTTCTCCCTTGTCGAACAATGCAAGCGCTTCATGTCCAGAAGCAACAGCAGTCGGTTTCATACTCCACGAAGCAGTAACATGGGTCAATATCTCACGATTGGTTTTATTATCATCCACAATCAATATTTTTTTCCCAAGCAAACTTGTAACATCATTTGTAGTGATATCTTCAGCTGTAATGCCTACAATAATTGTAAAGTGAAATGTCGATCCTTCTCCTGGAATCCCAGAGCTTTCGACCCACATCGTTCCGCCCATTAATTCGCTTAATCGCTTGCTAATAGCAAGCCCAAGTCCGGTACCACCATATTTCCTGGTCGTCGATGAATCGACCTGCGTGAACATCTGAAACAGCCGACTCTGTCTATCGACAGGAATTCCTATGCCCGAATCTTTTACAGCAAAGTGAAGCAAAAATTTATAGTGATCGCGCAATTGCCCTGTTACCGAAACATTGACATCGCCTTTCTCTGTAAACTTTACTGCATTGCTAAGGAGATTCACTAGAATTTGTCTCACACGTGTCAAATCGCCAACGACTATCGTTGGCAATCCCTCATCCATAGAGTATGTAAGCTCAACATTTTTTTCATGCGCACGTGGTGTAACTAGATCCAGGGCTTCCTCTACACATCGGCGAAGATCGAATGGTTGACTCTCTAAATCCATTTTCTGCGCTTCAATTTTCGAAAAATCGAGTATATCATTGATAAGTGAAAGAAGTACTTCACCGCTCGTTCGGATCGTTTCCGTCATATCCCGTTGTTCATTAGTCAGCTCTGTACCTAACAATAGTCCCGTCATTCCGATAATTGCATTCAATGGCGTGCGAATTTCGTGACTCATATTTGCCAAAAATTGGCTCTTCACCTGATTGGCTCGTTTGAGTTCGATGTTTGTCTGTTCGAGATCTTCATGGGTCTTCCATAGCTCTTCTTCAACTTTTTTCCTGATAGTAATATCTCGACTAATTCCAACTAGTCCGATAATATTTCCTTCTGCATTTTTTATTGGGAATTTACTGGTAAGATGCCAACGTTGCTCACCAGTATCACGATGGATAGCAATTTCTTCTCTGTCGATCATTGGTTTTCCTGTTTGAATAATTTGTTCTTCATCTTCGTAATACTTTTGAGCTAACTCTGGTGGATTAAAATCGAATACCGTTTTCCCAATCACTTCTTCTTGATGTTCTTTCCCAATTGAAAGAAGATGCGCTTTATTGTTTAATATGTAACGCCCTTGAGCATCTTTGAAGTATATTAAGTCCGGTAAACTATCCATTAAGGTTCGAAGGTGGTTTCGTTCTTTTTCTAATGAGAGCTGTACCCTTTTATATTCCGTAATATCTCTGCCGATGCCTATGAGACCGACAATGTCTCCCTCTTCCGACCGGAAGGGAATTTTTGAAGTCAGCAACCATCGTTCCTTCTCTTCTTTATCAATGAAACTTTCTTCTCGATTTATTACCGGTACACGGCTCTCGATTACCTCTTTGTCATCAGCATAGAATTTTGCCGCTGTGTCATGTGGGTAAACCGCAAAATCATCTTTTCCAATTACTTCTTCTTCGGAAGTTACCCCGATATTCCGGAGATCGGCTTTATTCGCCAAGATTTTTCGACACTCGACATCTTTTACATACACTGCGTCTGGAATATTATCGAGAATAGTTTTGAATAAGTTACGTTCTCGCTCAAGAGTGGCCTCTAGCTCCTCGTGTTTGCGTTGAAGATGTAAAATTTTTCTCTGGTGAACATAGAGGTACGTAACAATTACTACGAATACAATGAATAGGGAAAAAAGAAGTATGATAGTTTCTGTTGAGAAAACAATATCGCCAATAATCTTTTCACTGAAAAAGAGCATGGGATTCATACAACACCTCAAACCCTTCTATATAAATAATAAATGTTAACTTTCTTTTGCATTGTAAGATTCCTCTGAACAAGAAGCAAGAGGTTAAACAGAATTATTCCTGACGAATTTCTTTTTCGATCCACTGAAGATAAGTCTCCATTCTCGATAGAAGACCATTGTACACTTTCGTCCAATCTTCCGATGACGCAGGTTGAGATTTGCCAAGTATTTCCTGAAAGATTCTTGTAACATCTGCTGTAAGTTTTTGCTTCCCTTCCTGTATGAGGGCATCGGTGCGTGCATTGAAGACCGCATTGAGTTTGAACACATCGGTACGTGTTCGAGTCTCCATATTCTTCGAAGAGCAAAATTCAGAGGAAGGATTATTCTCGCCGGAAAGTTCGTAGAGCAGATGATTCCATTGTTCAATTACTTTTCTAAATTGCTTTTCATTGTCGCTGCTTTCAAAGGGGAGAGACCGTACCATACGTTCTGCAGGAAGAGAATTATGAAATACGCATTCATATCCTGCAAACTGAGCAAGCAAATTGATATCCTTCCAGTAACCCAGCACGCGATTCACTGCTTCATAAATTCCCTTTTCGAGAGAATCTGCCGTCGTTGGCATTTGTGTCTCTGACTTCCTCGATGCCATCATTTTCATCTGGAGAGCAAATTCAGCGTCATCTTCTATTGCGCTGTGCGATAAGTCTAAACGACGAATATTCTTGTCTCTATTCAATGCGAATAATGATGCGCGCTTTCTCACATCCATCCCATCAAATCGCTGTTGTACATCTTCAAATGATATGGCGCGGTTGTCGGCGCCAGCATAGAGAAGAAGTAAGAGTCGCGTGAACAATCGATCTTGATAGAGCGACTTGAAATGGTTGACATTTGCAATAATGTAGAGGTCCTCCTCAGCGCTCGAACAAACAGCGTTGAAAATTCTAATAATATGATGTTCGCCGATTTTTTTATCATCGATCGCTCGCATTGTATAATCAACGCCAGCCATTGTTGTATCAAAGATGATGGATTTTTTCCTTCTCCCAGAGAATTGCCACGGCGTACCAACTTCGATATTCTCCATTCCTTGCATTCTGAGTTGGAGTTTTGTGTAGAGCGTTGGACCTACAAACGGGAACATAACGCCAAGGTCGGATGCAATTCTATGATTTTTAAGAAGAGCATGCTTCACACAGTTTATGACAACCTTCGTATGGTACTCATTGTATGGAAGAATACGTTTTTTTCCAAGGTATTGTTTACACTCCGGATTTTCATCGGATGTATCTATGAAGAATAATTTCCCTGTATGTTTCGTCGGCATAAATACCGTAACCGTATCGTCATATACGACGGAAGCAATGAACGATGAGACTTTGGAAGATGCTGCAATATGCGATTTCATTTGAACAACCCACTCATTGTTCTGCTCCGTCCAGGAGAACATTTTGTGGAGTTCATTTGTTTGAATTAGATAGAGAAAAATATCTCGTTGAACCCATTCCTGAACCGCTGGAGAAGTTGCATACACTTCAGCTTGAACTTGAAATGGATCGCCAGCAATGACACATTTCTCTCGAGCCATCGTTGCCAATGCAAAGAGCGATGGCAACTGCACACATTGCGCATCGTCAACAAGCACCATATCGTACTGTCGTTCGTGAACATCTGAATTACAGAAAATTGATGCAACATTTGTACAGACAAGCCTCTTGCCAAGGAACACCATCTTCTCGTTCACGGTCAAAAAGTCATCAATACTTTTCTGAACAGCGTCGACTCCGCCAAGTTCGTCTATTTGTTTAACGGCTTCACGATACTCTTTCCATTCTTCTACAGTGATTGGCGAACCCAATTCTTTGAGTGTAATTTCCTCGCTTAACTTTTTTTGAAGTTGCGTCAATCGTTTCTGCTCTTGACGCGCAACAGTGAGTTTCTTTTGGACTATCTCACGTTCTTCTCTCGCAGCAGTTCTCTTCACACGCTGAAATAAAAAGGCCTCCGGTTTTTCCTCAAGTTGCGCAGAGTACTGGGCAATATCTTTTTCAACTCTGGTAATCTCTTCCTTGATCATCGAGACCTGTTCACGCAAGTTTTGTATCGATGTGTAAAAATGCTCGTTAAGTACTTGCTTCCGTTTTACGCTCCAGTATTTTTCCATCAGAGAGATTCGCTCTTTGAACACTGCACGCTTTTCTTCTTTCAATTTTTCAATTTCAAGCTCAAATGAGTACGGAGCAATATCTTCGACTAATTCCGGCGATGGAAGATCATACCGCGTACATTCATGTCCAAATCCGAATTCAAACTGATGCAAAAGTGCAACAACCTGTTTGAAGATCGAATCGGTGGAAGTATTCGTCGGCGTAACAAGAAGAACGCTCTTTCCGGCCGCAGCGTACGTAACAGCGGCAAGTGCAAGCGTATACGATTTCCCCGATGAAATTGGTCCCCAGAGCACGGTAACTTTATTGTGAAAAATTTTTTCAAGAGCCTCTCGTTGCTCTGGAAAGATTTGCGCCGGATAGCGTGGCTCAATAGAAACAATATGCGAATTCATTGATGGATTTGGCTCAAAAAGAACCGATGCAAGATCTGATTGCACGTTATATGTGCTAAGTATTTCAAGCACAGGCCGATACTCTTCATCGATATTCCACTGGCACTTGATCTCTGGCAAATCGGGACCAAAATCTATTGGAAGAGCAACAATAAGGAATTGATTCCTTAGCTCGATGATATTCCCTTTCATTGCCACAGGTTCTTTTACGCCAAAAGCAAAATGAGCTAATTCAATATTATTGGGAAGACTTTCCTCTGGAATCTCAAACTGATAGTATGTATGACCTGCAAAAGAGAGAAGTCGTTTCCCACTAAAGAGAGAAATGGTCCGGAGATTCTCTTTTTGTGCTTTGTATTCTTCCTGTAGTGCATCTGCCAGCGTTTGCGCTAAAGAATGCATTGTTACCCCACTTTAATTCCTTAACTTTTTTTGCTCTTTGCTTCAAAGTACGAATATTGTAATGAAATGCAAGATGTGTTTCAAACTTCAAAAGTAGGTAGAACTACTTATTTGTTCCGTCTATGGTACTTTGACTTCTCTTCCGCGATGCGTTTCTTTTCAAGCTCTCGTTGTTTTTTCCGCTTCCCCGGATCTATTGCAGACGAAAGTTCTAATAGCTCCTTTTGATATCGAATATAATTCTGATATCGCTCCGACGAAAGTTCTCCTTCTTCAACAGCTTTCCGTACAGCGCAATCTGGTTCGTGAGTATGAGTACAATCCCGGAAACGACATCCTTCGGCTATCGTAACAATATCATCAAAAGTTTCAATGAGTCCGTCTTCAATTTCCCAAAGCCCCAACTCTCTCAAACCCGGTGTGTCAATCAGTATTCCACCAGCTTCGAGCACAACCAATTGACGGATAGTTGTAACATGGCGTCCTTTTGCATCATAAGAACGAACTTCACCGGTGGCAAGTATTTCTTTCCCTACAAGCGCATTGATGAGCGACGATTTCCCGGCTCCCGATGGACCAAGCAAACAAAAGGTTACTCCAGGTCTTAAGAGAGAAGAAATATGTGCAATATCTTCAGGACAATACAAAGAGTACGATAAAATTAACTCACTGCTATTAACAACACTCTCCACAAGTTTTATTATTTCATTTGCTTTTTCTTCTGTGCAGAGATCCCTCTTACTTAACAAAACGTACGGCTGCGCTCCACTTTGACGAACAAGAATGAGATAGCGTTCGAGTGTGCCCCTTGTCCATTCTTGATTTAATGGAAGAAGAATGAAGACTGCATCAATATTTGTTGCAATAATATGTTGTTCGATGCGTTTTCCAGGCGAACGACGTTGTAGAATGGTCTTTCGCGGAAGAATATGGTGTATAATTGCATGGGAATTATTATCGTGTAGTGTAACGGCAACCCAATCTCCAACGACAGGAAAATCACTTCGAGTATTTGCTCGATGCATCATCCGTCCCGATACTTCGGCAGAAACTTCGAGCGCTTCGGTACGAATAAGGTACCGTTGTCGTAATTCTTGAGTAACACGCGCAATGATATATCCTTCTGAAATATACGGTTCAGCCTCTTGAGCAACCTCTGGTGTATACCCTAGATTTTCTAATCCATTTACTGTAACCATTCCACAGTTCGATTATCCTACTTAAAAAGAAAATCGAAAATCATTTTTACTTCTTGTATTTTTCTTGAAAATATTGCGCTGTTCGTCGCAACCCTTCATCGATTGTAACTGTCGGTTGCCATCCTAATTTTTCCTGTATCTTTTTTGAGCTAATAACGCTCCGCTGCTGCTCGCCCTGTTTTGCAGGTCCATGCTTCCGAGTAAACTGAGGGTTCAATATTTTAGCAAGCGTGTCAAAAAGAAAATTCACATCTGTTTCTTTCCCGGTGCCAATGTTAAAAATGTCTGTTCCGTTGTATTTCAGCGCCAGAACATTTGCTTTTACAACATCTCCAACAAAAACATAATCCCGGGTTTGTTTGCCATCTCCATTGATGATAGGCTGTTCGCCTTTGATAAGTTTATTACAGAAAATTGATACGACTCCCGCTTCGCCATGCGGATTCTGTCGCGGTCCATAGACATTAGCATAACGAAGAATTACATGGTCGATTCCATGGACAGCTTTATAGTAGAAAAGATATTTTTCTGTCGCCAGTTTTGTAATACCATACGGTGAGAGCGGACGAAGAGGATGTTCCTCATCGGCTGGAAAGTAATCCTGCTCGCCATAAATTGCTCCTCCAGTAGAAGAAAAAATAAATTTCTTTACGCCGTACTTCTTTGCATTCTCAAACACATTAAGTCCACCAAGAATGTTCACAGATGCATCAAACTGAGGCTCGGCAACAGAACGCCGAACATCCATCTGCGCCGCATGGTGATTGACGACGTCGATCTTTTCTTTCTGGAATATTTCTTCAATATGTTCATCCCGAATATCGAGCTGGTAAAATTTTGCCTTCGGATTAACATTCTCCAACGATCCGCTCGAAAGATTATCAACGATAATAACACGATGTCCTTCTTCAATGTATGCATCGGCAACATGTGAGCCGATAAATCCTGCGCCTCCGGTAACGAGTATATTCATAGAATTTCCTTACTATAAATTTTTATGGAATAATGAGTTCAAGTGCCGGTTATTTACGATTGTTTCAAATGTTTCAGCGCTTTTTTCCCAATATCGCTTCGATAGTATGCGCCGTCAAAGGTAATCTTGTCAACAGCTCGATACGCCAGCTGAATTGTTTGTTCAAGTTCATTCTGATATCCGATAGCGGTAACGCTCAAAACTCTGCCGCCTGCAGTTACAATTTCATTTCCTTCACGACGCGTGCCGCCATGGAAAACAATGGTACCTTCCTCTGGTAAAACATTTTCTAATCCGTAGATCGTTTTTCCAGTTTCATATTCATCGGGATAACCTTGCGACGCCATAACGACACAGACAGCGCAGGCTTTATGGATTTTTACATCTTCAGGTTTGAATTTGCCTTCTGCAATTGAGAGACAGATGTTCGCAAAATCTCCATCGATTAACGGAACTACCACTTGAGTTTCCGGATCGCCAAAGCGACAATTGTACTCAAGTACTTTCGGACCTTTTTCTGTAATCATCAATCCGACGTAGAGACAACCTGTGTATGGAATGCCATCCTCTTGCATTCCTGACAGCGTTGGTCGAACAATATCCTTTTCAATAGTATGAAGAAGTTCTGCAGTAACAACAGGCGCAGGAGCATACGCGCCCATGCCTCCTGTATTTTTTCCAAGATCGCCATCGAGAATGCGCTTATGATCTTGAGCGGGCGGAAGGAGCGCATAGTGCGTTCCATCTGTAAGAACAAAAATTGAGGCTTCTTCTCCTGTAAGAAATTCCTCGATGACTATTGCATCTCCTGCATTTCCAAATTCATTATGAACGAACACATCTTCGACTGCAGTAATTGCATCTGCCAGCGTTTGACAGATGAGCACTCCTTTCCCTGCTGCCAAGCCATCCGCTTTTATTACGTAAGGAGAAGAAAGCTCCTTTAAAAATTTTTTTGCCGACTCAAGCTCACTTCGCTGGAAAGAACGGAATCGCGCGCTTGGAATAGAATGGCGATTCATAAATTCCTTTGCAAAAACTTTGCTCCCCTCCAATTGAGCTGCCGCTTGTGTAGGACCAAAAATTTTGAGCCCACTTTTTCGAAATACGTCTACAATACCCTTTACTAAAGGTTGTTCAGGTCCCACAACGGTAAGATCGATGTTATTATTTTTGGCAAACTTCAGTAGATTGGTAATATCGGTTACCTGAATCGAAACGAGCTCTGCAAGTTTAGCAATACCGCCGTTACCGGGAGCACAGTAAATTTTTTTTACCTGAGGACTCTGACTGAGCTTCCACACAAGTGCATGTTCTCTTCCTCCAGAGCCAACTACAAGAATATTCATAGCGCCTCCTCCTTAACCTGAACAGTGGTTCCTCTATCATACTCCATAAGAAATTCAAAGAGCCGTGCAAGCTCGCCTGTCAAAAATCGGCGATCGAATTTCTTTGCAAACTCTTCTGGAATATTCGGTAATTTTTTGTGTTCAAATTTCTGAAAACACTCAAGCAACGCTTGTTCATGCGCTGCAACATCCTGAAGCGGTACACAGAACGCAGCGCCGCACGATCGAAGCAAATCTTTTGTATATCCATCGACAACGGAAGCAAGGATAGGTTTCCGAGCGCCAAAATACTCATAGAGTTTTCCTGGAGTTTGATAATCGTTATCAATCACAAACCAAAGTAAATTTGCATTCATAAGAGCATGGACGCTTTCACGATGGGATAAATATCCATCGAAGATAACCACATTCTGAAGATCGAGCCGTTCGATGAGTTGTTTATCTTCCGCACGAACCTGTCCGATGAGATGCACTTCAATACGACCGCGTATTTTTGGATTGTCTCGGAGAACATTCGACAGCGCTTGTGCAAAAACTGCGGGATTACGTCCACCATAAAATGTGCCGGTATGAACTATTTTCATCTTTCTGGTACTTTTTGAAGGAGCTGTTTCCATCTCTATATCATCTGGATCATATCCTTGCGAAAGAATGACAATATCGTCGTAGGTTAAAAACTTATAACGAATGAGCAGAGATTCTTTTACACGCCGATGGGTAACGATAACACGATCCGCCGCGTGGAGAACCTTTTTCTCCAGATGGGTGTGCTGCCAACGATGAATTGGCGTGGGAAAATATTTAAACGGATAATCTGTCCAGGAATCTCGATAGTCAACAACTAAAGGAATCTTAAATCTGCGTTTCAATTCCATCCCGATAAGAAAATCAGTGTTTGGCGGAGCTGTAGCAAAAATGAGATCGAAGTGATTCTGTGTAAGGAGCTGTTCGCCCGCATCAACTGCAATTGATTTCCATGCTCGTTTTGTATCTGGAATAAAGAAAAAATCGCCAATGAATTGCATTACCTTTCGTTTGCGTTCCGACGGCATGCGTATCACTGTTTTCTTCTTAAATAACTTGCTAACATCTCGAACGCCAGTTCGAACAATCTGTACGCCCGCTTCTTCTATTTCATGCAATAACGAATCATCGAATGCATAGTATCCATAAGGGTCAATTGTAAGCACGGTTGGCTTCCATCCATACTGAGGCAGATACTTTGCAAATTTTGCTGTACGTTGCACGCCACTTAACCCCATTGGCGGAAAGTAGTAGGCAATCATCAATACGCTTCGATATCCTTGAGCTTGAGCATTCATACTACAATAAGTTCTTTCGGTGAATGAGTTATTATTTCGACTCGGTCGGCATGGAGCGCAATGTCATCCTCGATTCGTACGCCGCCTTTGTCTGGAATATAAATTCCGGGTTCAATTGTAAAAACATTTCCAGGTTGGAGAATTTCATTACTCCGAATAGAAAGCAGGAGCGACTCATGAATTCGTATTCCAAGTCCATGACCGAGCGAATGGAAAAAATATGCGCCAAAACCATGTCGTTGAATGTGCTTCCGAGCAACCGCATCAACAGATTTTGCAGGAATGCCCGGTTGCACTGCTTCAATTGCCATTTGTTGCGCTTCGAGCACTATTTCATAAATTCTTTTGAATTGGGAAGATACTTTCCCGATTGCTACAGTACGAGTTATGTCGCTACAATATCCTTTGTATCTGCAACCGAAATCAAGAACAACAAATTCGCCGCGCTTCATTTTCTTTTCCGATGCTCTGGCGTGGGGCAATGCGCCGCGTTCGCCGCTGGCAACAATCGGCTCAAAAGAATCTCCCTCTGCGCCAAATCGTCGATGCCAGTAACTAATTTCAGCTGCAATATCACACTCTCTCACACCTGGATGAAGAAGAGGTAGAATTTTTTCAAAGACGCTATCGGTAATCGCAGCAGCTTTCCGAATACAGTCAAGTTCATCGGGCTGCTTGATAGCGCTCATCGATTCGATAATTCCTGTCGTGGAAATGAATCGGCAGTTTGGAAACCAGCGTTTTAGAGTACGATGCTCTTCTAATGTTACAGCGCTTGCTTCGATCCCAATTCGGTGAAATCCAGCAAGTAATTTTTTTTCCGCAATTGTACGAGAAATTTGTTCGGGAGCAATTATTATTTTGAATGAATGTACTTCTTGAGCGGATTGTTGTCTATACCGATTGTCTGTAAAAAAATATTGCTTTGTCGGAGTAATAAGACAAACTCCATTAGAGCCAGAGAATCCTGTTAAGTATCGCACATGGATAATATCTGTTACAAGGAATGCATTAAGCTTACGCTGATGCATTGCGGAACGAAGAAGTTCTAATTTGTTGGAATGCATGAAGAATATTAGAGATGATAATTTGGAGGTTCTTTCGTAATGGTAACATCGTGAGGATGACTTTCACGCAAGCCAGCCTCTGTCATCCGAACGAATTGCGCTTTTGCTTTCATCTCTGGAATTGTATGACATCCACAGTACCCCATCGCTGCACGCAATCCTCCAACCATTTGATATAATGTGTCGCTCAACGGTCCTTTAAATGGCATACGACCTTCGATGCCTTCAGGAACAAGTTTCTTTATATCATCTTCTGTATCCTGAAAATACCTGTCTTTACTCCCTTCTTTCATTGCGCCAAGAGAACCCATACCTCGATATACTTTATAGCTTCTGCCTTCATAGAGAATTGTTTCGCCGGGAGTTTCTTCAACGCCCGCAAATAATCCACCAATCATGACAGAATCTGCACCAGCAGCAATTGCTTTGGCAATATCGCCGGTTTGTTTTATTCCACCATCCGCTATAATTGGTACTTTTGAACGCGCCGCAACCTTTGCGCACTCAATAATTGCGGTAACCTGAGGAATGCCAACTCCTGCTACAACTCGCGTTGTACATATAGAACCAGGTCCGATACCTACTTTGACTGCATCAACTCCCGCACGAATTAAATCGCGTGTGCCTTCGGCAGTTGCCACATTGCCTGCTATCAAATCAACATCAAATTTCGATCGAATCGCTTTTACCATTTTTAGCACTCCTTGCGAATGACCATGCGCTGTATCAACAACAATAACATCAGCGCCAGCAGAAATAAGCGCCGTAACCCGATCGAATGTATCTGCAGTAATACCAACCGCAGCTCCAACTCTTAATCTTCCAAGTTTATCTTTGCACGCATTTGGATGTCGTTTTTTCTTTTGAATATCTTTGAATGTAATAAGTCCTCGAAGTTTTCCGTTCTTATCAACAACTGGAAGCTTCTCGATTCTATGCTTCTGAAGAATTCGTTCCGCTTCCTCAAGCGTCGTCCCAACTGGAGCTGTAATAAGATTTGTTGAAGTCATAACATTGCTCACAGGGAGATTGAGATTCGGTTCAAAACGCAAATCACGGTTTGTGAGAATCCCAACGAGCTTTTCCTGATCGACAATTGGAATACCAGAAATACTGTATTTTCTCATTACTTCCAGCGCATCGCCTACTGTATGATTCGGCGATAACGTAATTGGATTTTGAATCATTCCGCTTTCCGAGCGCTTAACCCGATCGACTTCCTCAGCCTGACGTTCAATGGAAAGATTTTTATGGATAATTCCGATTCCACCTTCACGAGCCATCGCCACTGCCATTTCAGATTCCGTAATCGTATCCATCGCTGCGCTGACAAGTGGAATATTGAGTCCAATGTTTCGGGTTAATTTTGTTGTAACATTGGTTTCACGCGGTAACACCGTCGATTTTGCAGGGATAAGCAAAACATCGTCATACGTTATTGCTTCACCAAGTATTTTATTCTTTACCATTCTTAGTATTCTCCAAGCCTCGATAACCGATTTCCATTCTCATCGATAAACTTTATATCACAGTTTCAAGGTATTTTCGTTATGGGATGAGCTTCTTTTATTTTATGATTGAAAATATTAGCGAATAATCAGAGGAAAATCAAGGAACATAGAACGGAACGGAATTGAAATCTGTTGATAAAATAAATTGGAGTTTTGAGGTACACATTCAAAAATTCAAAATTGAGTTTCCTGAAAAAAATCTGTACACTACATACGAATTGCCCGGATGGCGGAATTGGCAGACGCGCTAGATTCAGGGTCTAGTCTCCGTATAGGAGGTGGGGGTTCAAGTCCCCCTTCGGGCACACAGATTTCAATTCAAAAGGATTTAAGCGTGTTTCGGATTTTCCTCTGTACGGATACTACTCGTTAATACTTATGCCTTCTTCAAATAATAGCTTGCAGCAAGGTTTTTCATCTCTGAAGTTCCGTAATTTTAGATTGTGGTTTAGTGGACAATTAGCATCGTTAGTTGGGACCTGGATGCAAACAACTGCAATGGGCTTTTTGATGTACGAACTTACTCACTCTCCTGCTTACCTGGGTTTTGTTGGATTTGCAAATGGCATCCCAGCGCTCCTTTTTGCTCTTTTTGGCGGAGTTGCATCCGATCGCTTTGAGCGGCGAAAAGTACTTATGGTAACACAAATATCTATGATGTGCATTGCTGGCTTTCTTACGGTCATTACCTTCACCGGCAAAGTGCAACCATGGCATCTCATTGTTATTGCTTTTGTAAATGGAGTTGCAAATGCTTTCGATGCGCCAGCTCGTCAAGCATTCGTGCACGAATTAGTACCTACAGAATATCTAACCAACGCTATTGCTTTAAACTCAACAATGTTCAATAGCGCGGTAGCCTTAGGTCCTACAATTGCTGGAATTGTTTACGCTGTATTTGGACCGGTAGTCTGCTTTGGCATAAACACTATCTCATTCCTTGCTATTCTTCTTTCTCTTACGTTAATGAACCTTCCACCGAAACAAAGAGATAGAACGATTGAATCATCATTCCGAGCAGAAATTAAAGAAGGACTTACTTACATCCTTCACCATAAAGTAATTCGCACACTTCTTCTAACAGTTGCTATATCGAACATCTTGGGAATGGGCTATCAGGCAATGCTGCCGGCGTGGGCTGTAAGCGTGCTCCATGGCAATTCCATTACTGCAGGCATTCTTCAATCTTCTCGCGGTATCGGCTCAGTGTTAGGAGCATTGACAATTGCAATGATTGGAAGAACGCATTTGAAGGGAAAAATACTTAACGTTGCATCTTTTATCTATCCAGCTTTTCTCTTGCTCTTTGCTGGAATTCACTGGCTGCCTTTTTCGATCTTTGCGTTATTAGGCGCAGGATTAGGAATTATGATGTTAATCAATACAGCAAACGCTCTTATCCAAACACATGTAGAAAATTCACTCCGCGGCAGAATTATGAGCGTCTATTCTATGGCAATGATGGGAATGATGCCTCTGGGTTCGCTCGCATACGGAACCATCGCTGAATACTCAACAGTGCCTTTTGCAATTTTCATTGGAGCATTTATTTCAATACTTTTTGCTGTCTGGCTTACTGTCCATTTCTCTTTTATTCGCAAACTTTCATAAGTAGGAGATGATATATGTACGACGTTTTTTTCTATGAAGCATTCGAAGAAGAAGCTGATGCGCTAAAAAAATTTCTTCCCAGCTCGATTTCTTATGGAATGACTTGGAAGACTATTCAGGAAGAAAGCCATTCTGCGCCTCCAGCCAGACTTATTAGCATTCGTACTCAATCAATCCTTCCACCTCAATGGTCAACACAACTCGATGGTATTCTTAGCAGAAGTACCGGTTACGATCATCTTGTCAACTATCGTAAACAGGTTTCATCGCCGCCTCATTGCGGTTATCTGGAAGAATATGCCACTCAAGCAGTCGCCGAGCATGCAATTCTCCTCACTCTTGCGCTCCTGCGAAAACTTCCGCTGCAATGGAAGCAGTTTCCAACATTTAATCGCGATGGCATTACGGGATTTGAATGCGCTGGAAAAAAGTTGCTTGTTATTGGAGTTGGACGAATTGGAAGCGAAATTGCTCGCATTGGTTCTGCTCTTCGTATGGAAGTGAAAGGCGTAGACATCGAACAGAAATATTCATTCGTAAATTATGTAGAAAGAGATGAGGGTATTCGATGGGCTGATATTATAGTTTGTGCAATGAATTTGACTAACGAAAATCGCGGCTACTTCTCTTATGATCTCCTCAAACACGTTAAGAAAGACACTATCTTCATCAATATTGCTCGTGGCGAACATGCGCCATTGAAAGATATTGTTCGACTTCTCGAAGAACATCATCTCGGTGGAGCTGGACTAGATGTCTTCGAAGATGAACCAAACCTTGCATCATCTCTACGAGGGAAAGCCGATGTGAACTCCGAATCTGTTGCCACCATTAAAACACTTATGGAATTCCCGAACGTTCTTCTAACGCCGCACAACGCATTTAACACAATGGAAGCTGTAGAACGGAAGGCGCAGTACAGCGTTCAACAAATCGAATATTTTCTCCAGCATAAAAAATTTTTGTGGGAATTATGAGTTTCCTCTTTGCCCCTTACAACTGCAGATAAACGCCATTGAAAAAAGTTGCACTCAAATTGACTATTTCGGGTAAATAGACTTCTCCTCGGGTAACTGGAAGCCTTTGTTCTTTATGCGCTGATTGCAATTTTCTGAATTTTCGAGTCACAGAAAAGAGCATAGAGAAAAATGAGATCACTGCTAATAATCATACTCCAATTGATGTTGTACAGCGAACGAAAAATTCCTTCCGAGAATTGAAGAAGTGGCGTGGCAAGAGAAAAAAGAAAAAACGTCGAGCTAGCATACAGCAAAAAAGCAACTGTAACCAAAAATTTTGGTTCTCTCCACAATGGGATTTTCGAATCTTCTTTAAAAACGGTAACAATTACAATACAACTAAAACATATTTGATACAGCTTTAATATACCAGAGGTAACGTCATCGAACACTGTAATAGGTTCAAATGTCATCTTTGCCACTATCCAAAACATTGCATAAAGTATAAATGCGCCCCAGAGTATGAATCCGTTGCGTTTACTCAAACGCCAATGCCAATAAATCCATGTAAACAAGAATAACTCAACTACATTGATGATTTGTGAAATCCAGAGATTCTTTATGTGGTGCATGCCTGTATAATTTTCCGCCACACCAGCAAAACACCACACCCATAGCAGTACAATAAGTAAACGCAACGGTGTTGTAACTTTATTTATAAAAAAGGTGCCTACAACTGGAGCACAAATTACGACTACACATGCCGCATAAAATAGGAATGGCATTGTCATCATAAAAATCATATCTACTTGATAAATGATCGCCTTAATCGCAGAACGGCGGACAAGGTCTAATTCTATCTCCAATGATTCCAGGCATCATTTTTCTTCCACTCGTATCGACGCCCATAATGACAATCGTTTGTTTTCCAGAATCATCAATAGCATAGTAGAATCGCAGTTGCTGACAACCGGGTTGGGCTAAGATTTTATCGATAATCGCTCTGTCCACTGTTCCGCCTTTTGTAAATGTAGTAACAGCTTTTCCTTTCGGCATCATTTTATTTTGATAGTTTTGAATATATTTCTCCGCTTCTTCCATCGTTATTTCATGCTTCTCAGCCCCTTCGAACGATGGCTTCGCTGCCTGAGCAACTGCGGCTTGCTCCTTTTCTTGCGGCGGCATCGCAGTATTGCGTCCGATGACAAACGCAATAATTGCGACAACAATGAGTACGATTCCCCAGATCAAATTTTTATTCATAAATCCTCCTGTAAATTGTTAGTAATGAAAAAATTGAAAGCTCTTCCAAGCTTTCGTTGATTAATGTCAGAACGTGTGTATTTTTTTACAACGGTTATAATTTTATCATATCCTCCGAAATGAAAGGTACTCATTATTTTGAAAGATTCAATCTGATTTTCCTCATTGCATTTGTGATTGATTTTACTTCTTGCACTTCTTAAGTTGCGTTTGCTACAGCCGTTGACTATATTTTTCACAAACGTCATCTTTCCATTGAAGGAATATCTATGGATCAATTAGTACGCTACGTTAATGAAAACCAGGAGCGATTTCTCTCAGAATTAAGAGATTTTTTAGCAATTCCAAGCGTCAGTTCTCAGCCTGACCGAAAGTCGGAACTCTGGCAGGCTGCAGAATGGTTAGCACACCAGCTTAGGGCTATTGGCATTCCAATTGTCGAGATTCTCGAAACCGATGGAAATCCAATTGTCTATGGTGAACTTCGCTCTTCCCCAAATGCTCCAACAATCCTCATTTATGGACATTATGATGTTCAACCCGAAGATCCAATCAATGAATGGGATTCTCCACCATTTGAAGCTACCATAAAAGATGGTAGACTCTATGCACGCGGCGCAACAGATGATAAAGGACAGCTTTTCATTCATCTTAAAGCGCTTGAATCATATTTAAAAAATGGAATATCACTTCCCGTCAATATTAAACTCATATTCGAGGGGGAAGAAGAAATCGGCAGTGAACATCTTCCTCTCTTTCTCTCACAACACAAAGATCTTTTAGCATGCGATGTTGTACTTATTTCAGATTCCAGTATGTTCGCCAAAGGAGTGCCTTCAGTTACGTATGGCCTCCGCGGATTATGTTATGCAGAAGTCGAAGTAACTGGACCAAACTCTGATTTACATTCAGGTTCCTATGGCGGTGCGCTTCATAACCCAATACAGGCGCTTGCCGAAATCATTGCTTCGCTCCATGATGTCCAAGGAAGAGTAACAATCAAAGGATTCTATGATTCTGTGCTTCCATTGACAAAGAACGAACGAGAGGCATTTGCACGTTTGCCATGGAGCGACAGCGCTTATGCAAAAAAACTTGGAGTTCGACATTTATACGGCGAAAAAGGTTACACAACGCTCGAACGCCTTTGGGCGCGGCCAACATTAGAGTGTAATGGAATTATTGGAGGATACACCGGACAAGGTGCAAAGACCGTACTCCCGGCTCGCGCTCTTGCTAAAATTTCAATGCGACTCGTACCAAATCAAAAGCCCGATGTTATTGCAAAACTTTTTCGCAAACATATTCAATCTATTGCTCCGAAAACTGTAAAAGTTGATGTAAGAATTCTTAGCGCCGGAGAACCAGCGCTCACTCCAATAGCAAGCTCTGGTGTTCAAACAGCAGTCGCTGCTTTAGAAAAAGCTTTTGGAAAGAAACCACTCTACCAACGGGAAGGCGGTTCTATTCCAATTGTTGTCGATTTTAAAAAAATTCTTGGCGCAGATTCTGTTCTATTGGGTTTTGGATTGCCAGACGAAAATGCTCATGCACCAAACGAATTTTTAGATCTCGATAACTTCTTTAAAGGAATTGCAACATGCATTTATTATTACAATGACTTTCCACAATATTACAAAAAACAATCGAAAAGAAAGTAAAAACTAATTTCTATGTACTTCCCTCGTATGATTGATTGACTCTATGGCTCAAAAAATTTATACAAAATCTGGAGATAACGGCGATACATCTCTATTCGGCGGAAGCCGAGCGCCAAAGTATGACATCCGAATCGAGACGCTTGGCGTCATCGATGAATTCAATACCTTCCTTGGCATTGTAATTTCGTTTCAACCTCCAGAAAAAATCAATGAAGTACTAAAACAAATTCAGAACGATCTCTTTATTGCAAGCGCAGAATTATCATCGAGGAAACCTGACCTTAAAATCCCCAAAATTCAGGAACACAATATTTCAGAATTAGAAAAATTCATTGATTCAATTGACGCATTATTGCCGCCTTTAAGTTCTTTCATTATTCCCGGTGGCTCAATTATAGCGGCGCATCTCCATGCCGCTCGTTCGATTTGCCGACGGGCAGAACGCACGCTATCTCTCCTTGCCTCAAAAGAATCGCTAAATCCCCTGTTATTGATATACTTTAATCGTTGTTCAGATTTACTTTTTGTCCTTGCTCGGTATGCAAATATATTAGCAAACATCCCCGAAAGCGAATGGCATTCGTCAAATGACGCGCACACATAATTTTTTCATTCGAGTATTGATTTTCGGTTATCGAAGAAGTAATTTCTTCTCATCCACAATTAAATTCTTTCTATTTTCAATTAAGAGGTGGGGGTATGGCAACGTCTGCGTCTATTCTAATTCTTGAAGACGATCCTGCAGGAATACGTCTTGTAACCCGCAAGTTAGAAATCACACAAAAAGATTTCAAAATTCACAGTAGCCGTTCTCGGGCGCAATACATCGACGCTCTCAAAAATAATTCGTTCGACTGCATTATCCTCGATTATACCCTGCCGGATATCGACGGATTGCAAGCCCTCCGTATTGCTCAGGAATTAGCCGCCACAACGCCAGCAATTATTTTTACTGGAAGCGTGGGAGAAGAAAGGGCAATCGATTGCATGAAAGCTGGAGCGTACGACTACGTGTTAAAAACAAATTCATCGCGACTGATTGCATCGGTGCTCTCCGCATTGGAACACAAACGACTTGTTGAAGAGAAACTCCGTGCCGAAGAAGAATTACGACGCACACATCAACAACTCATTGAAATTCTTGAACGAATCTCCGATGGTTTCTTTGCTCTCGATGACAATTGGAGAGTAACTTACATCAATAAACGCGGAGCGCAAATACTTGGAAAAGAATCTGAAGAGTTGATGGGGAAGGTGTTCTGGGATGTTTTTCCCGATACTGTCGGACAGACAATCTACAAGGACTTCCTTTGCGCCTTCGAAGAACAGAAACGACTATACTTTGAAGAATGGCATGCGCCGTGGCGGAAGTGGTTCGAAACGCGTATTTATCCCTCTCCTGAAGGACTTTCCGTTTTTTTCACAGACGTTTCCGACAGAAAACATGGCGCTCCAAAACCACCGGAAGAAGAGAAATCATAACTTTCCATTCTCCAATTATCACTACAAATTCTTCAGGAGTAAAAAAGAATCCGATCTGTAGAGAAAAATAAAAGCAAATGCAACCAACAACGAAAAACATGAATACACGGAAACAACATAAAATTATTGCTGTTACTCCTGCCGGTCGAAAAAAATATATGGAAATTTTGTCAAAATACATTTTAAAAGACATCTCAATAGATGAATGGCACCTCTGGGATAATTGTAGAGATACGAACGATAGGAACTATATCAACTCATTGGCAAAACAACATAAAAAAATAAAAATCGTTCAAGAAGAAGGCGTTGACGGCAGCAATAGATCTATAAGCAAATTTTATAAAAATACTAGAGACGCAGACGTTTTCTACATAAGAATCGATGATGATATTGTGTATTTGCCGGATAATTTTGGTTTATTACTATATTCTAAAGCAGTAGAAGAAAAAGAGAAATATTCCTGGTGGAGTCCAGTGGTTATTAATAATGCTATTTGTACTTATTTGCTATATGCTAAAAATATCATCGATACAAATGCTAATCTTACTGCTCAGGCAACTTCAGCAATTGGCTGGGGGTCTCCTGTTTTTGCAGCAATGTTACATCATTTATTCCTCAAATCTTATGATAGTACAAATCTTGAGAAATGGAAAATTAACGACAAGTTTGAATTGTTTTTACAAAGATTTTCAGTAAACACGATAGGTTTTTTTGGCGACTATAGCAAAGAACTTGGAGATAAATTTTGTCCTGTAGATGTTGATGAGGAAGAATATATCTCTGCAAAACTTCCAATTTTAACTGGCAAACCAGGTAGGCTGATTGGTGATATTTTAGTCGCTCATTTTTCTTTTTATACCCAAGAAACTTTTCTTCTCAAAAAGACAGACATACTTCAGAATTACGCTCGTATTGCAGGAATAAATCACTATAGATTCTCATACAAAAATAAAAACAATAAACTAATTCGCCACATTAAACATTTGATATGGTATGATGGAATGTATTCTTTGAATCAGATTTGTAATATTTATCCAATGGAGAAGAAAATAACGATGAAATTATATGAGGAAAGATAATCCCAATTTATGTAATAGAAAAAAAATAGAATACATAAATAATCGTTTGAAAAATCCCCCAAGCCGGTCGCCGATACCACCTGCCTATCCTCGCATCGTCCCGCTAAACAATGATGGGATTTAGTCCTGAGAAATGACTCTATTAAGACTTAATAATTCCTTTCACCAACACGGCGTTATATGCTACAAACCCAACATAGACAACAAATAAACAATACCAATAAAGATAAATTTTCACGCCAAATACAAAATTCTATTTTTACAACTATTGGAGAATAACCAATGAATAAACGAACCACATTTCTGATCTTAAGTCTTTTCTTCATTTTTCATCAAGGAGTTGGGCAGACTTATAAAATGCAATTCAATGACCTCCTTGCAAAGCACGATACTGTGGCAATGCAGCGCCTTCTACAAAATTGGGAAAGTTCCGATAGCAATGACGCTGAATTATTCGTTGCTTATTTTAACTACTACTTGAATATAAGTAGAAAGGAAAACATTACGCTTGGGCAAAATCCAAAAGGAGAATATGCCTTCGCAATAATGGATCAGGATACAACAAAGAAAGAACCTGTCGGATATATGTACGGCGACACCTATTATGATCGTGATACCTTGAGCAAAGCCTTCTATTGGATAGACAAAGGAATAATCAAATATCCGGACAGACTGGATATGAGATTTGGAAAAATCTATTTACTGGGGCAGATTGAGGATTACGAAACTTTCACAAATGAAATTATCAAGACTGTTGATTATTCTTCCCTTAACAAAAACAAATGGGCATGGGAAGATAATCAACCGGTTGAGGATCCAAAAAATTTTATGCTAAGTTCGATTCAGGATTATCAAGTACAGCTCTACAATACAGGGAATGATTCTTTGCTGAACAATATGAAACGAATTGCAGAAGCTATTTTGAAATATTACCCAGACCATATCGAGAGTCTCTCGAATCTTTCAGTCGTCTATATGATTCAATCGCAATACGACAAAGCCTTAGAACTTCTCCTTAAAGCACACGAACTCAACCCAAAAGATTATATTGTTCTTAACAATATAGCTCAGGCATACAGACTGAAAGGCGATGACAAAAATGCAATCAAATATTATCAATTAACCATAGAATACGGCGACGAGAGAGCAAAAGAACAAGCGCAAAAACGAATTGAAGAACTAAAAAAGAAATAGGATAATCAAGAAAAACGGTCGTAACTCTTGTTGCTTTGATACGCCTTATTGCTACCCAACAACTAAACCACTGACGGTGGCTGAGTAGAGCGACTGCTCGTATCGAAGCCACCAATTTAATCACATTCACTATCACTTCTTTCACAATGTTATCTCTATTGAACTTTTTTTACAAATATTTCAAAAATTAAAATTTCCTCTTAAGATTACGTCAATTCTGCCGATAATAATTGTAAGGGATAAGTGTATGCGAATAAATTCTATACAATTGGCTCAGACGCAGTTATTAGCGAAGAATCTTTCGGCATTAAATGCGAAAATGCAATTACAGAATTCTCGATCTAAAAATACCGATCAGCTGGAAGTTTCATCGCTCGCTCAAGAACTCGCGAACCATACGCTTCCCTTTCAAATCGACCTCGAAAAATTTCAGTCGAATAACATTATAAATTTCTCATACCAATCAACTGTAAAAGCTGGGGAATTTCTCTCGCTATCTGGAAGCGTACGCGAAGAAAAATATATTTCTCTCCATATCGAGTACGAACAATTCGAATCATCCTCGAACGGCGCATCAATGGCAGGCAAACGATTTATTTTAGATTTCGAGGGTTCATTCAATCATCAAATTTCTACATCATCGTTTCTGCAAAAAGAAGATATTCTCACCTTTCTTCAAAAAATTATCAAACGAATACAGGATACTTCGATGGAAAATCGTTCTTCGGTAATTTCTCTTGTTTTCGATAATGAGGATTTGCGGGAAATTGCTGGCATCAAGAAGGGTGAAATACTCAAAATGCTCTATCAATTTATCGAATCTCTCAATATGCTCGTACTACTGCGCAAGCAAAATGAAAAGAACCAGGATATTGATTTCCTCGTACTTAATCCCAAAAGGAATGAATGTGAAGGAACGATGACAACCGAAGAGCAGAATGCTTCGCTCTCGCTTACTGTAAAAATCGAAGAACTCGCAGATAAAAATGCAGTGAGCCAACAAGAAGAAAACGACTCTCCAACCTCTCAAGAATAGCATAAACAAAATAGACATCCTGTCTCCCCGAATAATACTGATTGGGGAGACAGGAATTTTTCACCTCAAGCGCCCACCGTGCTGGGAAGAGGTGAAAATGGAACCGAGCAACTTCTAATCCATTATCTTGCGCAAGAATGCCGGACGATCAACATCGGATTTATCGATCTTTTCTTTTTCTGGCTCTTTCTGTAGTTGCTGAGTAAAAGGAAGTTGCATACCTTTTCGTATATAAGCTGGTCCCTCATAATTAGATAGCTCTGTAGGTCCATTTGGCACATGATCAATGAGACGAGATTTTGCCGGACGCTGAACAACCGACGCACGCTTATTAAATCCGGTTGCAATAACCGTAACCATTATTTTATCATCCAGGGACTCATCGATGACGGTGCCAAGAATAACATTCGCTTCGTCGCCAGCCGCCTCGTAAATAATCTTTGTCGCTTCATCAACTTCGATGAGGCTCATATCTGGACCGCCAGTGATGTTAATGAGAATTCCTTGCGCGCCAGCGATGGAAATTCCTTCGAGCAACGGACTTGAAATTGCTTTGTGAGCAGCTTCGGTTGCGCGATCTTCGCCTGAGGCAATTCCTGTTCCCATCAACGCATCGCCCATTTCTTTCATAATCGTTCGGACGTCTGCGAAATCAACATTGATGTATCCGGGTACGGTGATGACTTCCGAGATACCGCGTGTTGCATTATACAACACTTGATTTGCAAGTTCGAACGCTTCGATAATTGGCGTACGGCGATCGATGAGTTCAAGAAGTTTTTGATTTGGAATAACGATGAGCGTATCAACAGTTTTCCTGAGTTCCTCGATTCCTTGTTCCGCTTGCGCCATACGTTTCTTCGATTCGCTCATAAATGGTTTTGTTACAATTCCAACTACGAGCGCTCCAACACTTTTTGCAATATTTGCAACTAATGGCGCACCGCCAGTTCCAGTACCGCCTCCCATACCGGCAGTGATAAAAACCATATCGCATCCGGTTAGGGCTTGAGCTATTTCTTCACGATTCTCTTCCACTGCACGGTAACCAATGCTGGGATCCGCTCCAGCGCCAAGTCCTCGTGTAAGAGTTTTGCCGACTTGAATTTTTATTGGAGCTTTACTGCGCTCAAGCGCTTGCAGATCTGTGTTGATAGCGACAAAGTCAACTCCAACCAGACCTTTATCGATCATACTGTTTATAGCATTTCCGCCGCCGCCGCCAACGCCGACGACACGGATTTTTGCCCCTCGATTGCTTGGTACATCAAGTTCAATAGGCACGGTGGGTCTCCTTATATTTGTGGATGTTTGTTGTTTTATGATTGAAACATATCATATTGCTTGAATTCCTCTTTTCTATAATTCGTCAAACCATTTTTTCATTCGTTGAAAAATCGTTTTGCCTTTTCCATCATTCATAATTGATTTCACTGCCGAGCGGTCGCGATATTTTAATTCGTGCAACACCAATCCGACTCCTGTTGCAAACATTGGATTCTCGATTTCTCGAACAAATCCTGAGCTGAAACCTCCAGGCGTTCCAATTTTAACCGGCATACCGAGAACTTCTTTTGCAAGATCCGCTGTTCCTTTAATGAGAGAACCTCCGCCGGTGAGTACAACGCCTGCCGATAAATGATGAGAATAGCCGGACCGCTTAATTTCCATTCCAGCAAATTCCAGAATCTCTTCCATCCGCGGCTCGATAACTTTACAGAGAATTTGTTTGTCGATTTCGATTGGCGGACGACCGCCAATTCCCGGTAACAGTATCGGTTGATTATCTACTATTGCTGGTTCATACGCATATCCATAATCAATTTTGATTCGCTCGGCTTGATCGGATAAAATTCCAAAACCTTTCCGGATATCGTCGGTTACCTTTTTGCCAGCGATGCCAATCACAGCGGTATGCCGAATAGTACGTTCTTCAAAAACCGCTAAGTCTGTTGTTCCGCCGCCAATATCCAGCAGCGCCACTCCAACTTCTTTTTCCTCATCGTCTAAGACTGCATAACTCGACGCCAGAGGCTCGAGCACCATATCATTTACGTTGAGTCCTGCGCGCTGAACGCATTTGTAAATATTTTGCGCAGCCGTTACAAGTCCTGTTATAATATGAACGACCGCTTCCATTCGTACGCCGGACATTCCAACTGGATCGTAAATTCCATCCTGCCCATCAACAATAAATTGTTGTGGAATAACGTGAATAATTTTCCGGTCAGGCGGTAATGCAACTTTCTTAGTGTCTTCGATGAGACGAACGACATCTTCTTTTGTTATTTCATTATCCGGTCGGCTGATGCTAATAACTCCACGACTTTGAAAACTCTGAATATGATCTCCTGCAATTCCAACACTCACCGAATTTATTTTCACTCCCGATTGCTGTTCTGCATCCTGCACTGCAGTTTGAATTGCTTTGACTGTTTTTTCGATGTTTGTAACGACGCCTCTCGTCAAACCTTCCGAGGGACTTTTCCCAATTCCAAGAATACGTAACTTACCCGGATAATTTTCATCTGGACAAGCTACCACAGCGCAAACTTTTGTTGTACCAATATCTAAACCAACAACAATGTCTTGTTCCATATTCTATCCTTCATAATTACAACTGGGCTTTTTGCCCTTGAGCGTCTTTATTCCAACGCGCGATGATACGATCTGTAAAGCGTACATCAACATAGCGAAGCGCTGCAGTACCACGCGTCAGTACATATTGATTCCAGAAAGCTTCTAACTTCACAAACTTTTCTACAATGTTTCCGTGTCCACAAATAATTGGCACACAATTGTCCGCAGTCAACAACTGAATCCCAAACGCGCTGTTTACCTGAACTTCCGAAATTGCATGGTAAAGAGGACGATTCAATACGCGCATAATTCGCAATAATGATAATGCTTCCTGAATTGATTCAGACTTAAGCCTTGAACCAGCAGAAATATTTTCGCCATCCGATACGCCGCTAAGAAGCGGTATATCAAGCAAAGTACTCGATACAGGACGAGGAAGTACAACGCCTTCATCATCAACGTAGTACAATTTTGCGCTGTTCACGATTGCAATTGGAACTCGTTCCTCAACCTCTACAGCAATAGTGTGAGGCAAATTCCGTTTTACGATTGCATTTTTTATGTAGTAATGACCCATCACGTTATTTTGAATTTCTGTCAAATTCGTACTAAAGAGCAACGTTCCTTGCTTTACGCCAACCAATTGCATAATCTCGTTCGTACCGACAAGTTTGTTTCCTGCAATGGAAATATTTTTTACTGTGAGCGAACTTTTCCAAACTTGTCCCGCACAAATAATGAGAATAATCGAGACCAGAAGAATGCCAAGTACAACTATTCTTCGTTTCTCAACAGTCATGCAGCCTCCGGATTCATTTCTGAGAAGCCGACGAGTTTCACTTCCAACTCTAACTCAACTCCAAAGTGTTGATACACCGTGCGTTGAATAAGATCAACGAGGCGTAAAATATCCGCCGCAGTTGCATTCCCAACATTGACAATAAAATTCGCATGTTTCTCTGAAACCTGCGCTCCGCCAATGCGCTTGCCTTTCAATCCTGCCTGCTCAATCAATTGAGCAGCAAAAGCTTGCGGCGGATTTTTGAACATGCTTCCTAAATTCGGTAACTCCAGAGGTTGAGTTTTGTTTCTCTTCAAAACATAATCACGACGTCGTTGAACGAGCTCTTCCTTCTTTCCTTTCGGTAAAAGAAATGCCGCAGCTAAAATAATGTCATACGTAAATCCAGAATGGCGATACGAGAACTCAGCTGCATCTCTTGGAATTTTCTCTATTTTTTCATTTCGGAATACTTCTACTTCTGTGAGATAATTTGATATTTCTCCGCCGTGTGCGCCTGCATTCATTGCAACTGCGCCGCCAATTGTTCCCGGAATACCAGCAAGCATTTCAACGCCAGAGAGTTCATTCTGAATACAAAAATCAACAAACTGCGTTAGACGGACGCCAGCTTCAGCCACAACCTTTCCATTTTTCAGACCAATTGACTGCAGCGCTTTTTCAACATTGATTACAGCGCCGCGAATTCCTTCGTCGCTCACAAGCACATTGCTTCCTCTCCCAATAACAAAAATTGGAAGCTGATGCTGCTGAAGATAGGAAATGAGGGCAAGGAGATCAGCTCTGTCAGCCGGCTCAAAGTAAAAATCTGCTGGACCTCCAACCTTCATCCACGTGTGGTTTGCCATTGGTTCGTCGACAAGTATCGTCCCTTTATAAAATTTTTGTATGTCTGGTACTGAAATCATATCTCTCTATCTCTTATTTTTTAGTTCATTAATAAATTGTTCTCCAAATTTCCAAATATCGCCTGCTCCCATCATTACAACGATATCGCCTCCTTTTACAATGTTCATTAGAAAATGAGGAACATCCGTTTTATTCTGAACGTAGTACGCTTCCTTATGGCCAAATCTTTTTGCCGCATCGACGATGAGTTCGCCAGTAACTCCTTGAATCGGCTCTTCACGCGCTGGATACACATCTGTTACGACAAGAACGTCCGCAAGCAAAAACGACTTCGCAAAGTCTTCGTAAAAATCTCGCGTGCGGGAATAAAGATGCGGCTGAAACACACAGACAATTCGCCGACGCCATCCTCTTTTTGCGCCAGCTAATGTTGCTCTGCACTCTGTTGGATGGTGAGCATAGTCATCATAGACAGCAATGTTGTTGACTTCGCCTTTCTTTTCCCAGCGACGATAAACTCCTGTAAACTTTTCCACTGCATTTTTGATTTTCTCAAAAGGAATATCGAGCTCAAGTCCAACAGCGATTGCGCCAAGAGCATTTTGAACATTATGCGTGCCCGGAACCTGTAATGTTACTTCTCCGAGTTCTTTACCATTTCGTAGAACGGTAAATGTTGATTCATTCTGTTTATGTCTGATATCAATTGCTTGAATATCCGCCTGCGGTGTAAGTCCGTACGTTATAATTTTTTTCTTGCTGAGTTGCGGCATAATATCTAACAATGCAGGATCGTCAAGACACAGAACGACGAAACCATAGAAAGGAACTTTCGTTGCAAATTGCACAAACGCATTTTTAATATCATCAAGATCCCGATAGCAATCGAGATGATCGACTTCCAACGTTGTAAGCACGGCAATTGTTGGTGTAATGGAAAGGAATGAACGATCGTACTCATCCGCTTCAACAACAATAAATTCACCGTGTCCTAAGCGCGCATTCGTACCTCCAAGTCCGCTTAATTTTCCTCCAACGACAACTGTCGGATCGAGCCCGCCTTCCATTAGAATAAGTCCAACCATCGAAGTGGTTGTAGTTTTGCCATGAGTGCCTGCAATGCCAATTCCATACTTCAGGCGCATGACTTCAGCAAGCATTTCTGCACGGCGAACAACAGGAATCTTTCTTCGGTGAGCTTCGACAAGTTCCGGATTATCTGGTTGAATTGCCGATGAATACACAACCGTATCGACATCCTCTGCAATATTTTCAGCTCTATGACCTTCATAAATGATTGCGCCGAGCGCTTGCAATCGTTCCGTTACTTCGGAAAGCGAGCGATCCGAACCGCTGATTTTGAAACCCTGATCGAGAAGGATTTCTGCAATTCCACTCATTCCAATTCCACCAATTCCAACAAAATGAAGCTTTTTTATCGAACGAAACATAATTTTATCCTTGTTGTATTCTCATTTTTCGAGATCTGTGCAAGCGCGGCGGATTTTTCTGCGGTACTTGCCGCGCTATCCGCTCGATTTCCGCAACCAGCTCTCGACTTTTTTCATACCGACCAACACGGAGCCGAAGCGTTATCGGTCTATCTTTGCATTGTATATTGACCGACTGAAAATGACCTGCTGTTTCCACAAATCTCTCTTTTCCAATATGAATCCATTCAATTTCATTTATAGGAAGTATACGCTGCTTGCCGCGGGATTGAAAAATTATTGCATCGTCTGTAATAATTAAGCGACGATCTCTCCAGATATTTAAAAGAAGAACAACAATTGAGAGAACGACGAAAAAAATGATGATGTATAAAATTGGATCTTTGAATACAACGTTAAACTGATCCTCGATAAAATTCCCGCGTATTCCAACGTACAGCACTAACGTTGCGAGATAAATCACCGCCTGCTGATAATAAAAATCCAATTTATATCGAAATATTTTTTCACTCATTATTTTTGAACGACTTCAAAAATTTTATTGACAATATCTTTTGTTGCATCTGGATTTCCAAATTTGCGGCACTCATCTTCCATACGTTTTCGCTCATCATTATTTTGGATAAGCCGAAGAATATTCGGAAGCAATTCATCCTTCAGCGATAACTCAGGGATCATCACCGCAGCGCCAGCGTTCGCAAGCATTTGCGCATTGAGTCGTTGATGATCAGCAGCAGCGGCAGGAAATGGAACAAAAATTGCCGCTTTTCCAAGCCGGGTAACTTCTGCAACTGTGATTGCTCCCGCTCGACACACAACAACATCGGCGGCGGCATAGGCATATTCCATTTCTGAAATAAACGGTGCAATCCATACTTGCGAATTCTTTACAAATGATTTCAACTCTTCATAATCTCGCTCGCCTGTTTGCCAGAGAAGTTGTACGCTGTTCGACAACAGCGCGTCAAGATTGGCACGAACAGCGCTGTTGATTCCCGCTGCACCCTGACTTCCGCCCATCACAAGAACCGTCGGCTTCGATGGATCGAAATGGAAATGCACACATCCATCGTTATGGGAAACTGTTCCAAGCGAACTGCGAGTTGGCGTTCCAACAACTGCGGATGTTTCGGTGCGTCGTAGCCATTTCTTTGTTTGTTCAAACGCCAGCAGTACCAACGTTGCACGTTGCGCAAGCATCCGTGTTGTAACGCCGGGATAGCTATTCGATTCATGGATCACCGTTGGAATTTTCATAACACTCGCAACATATAACACCGGACCACATACAAAACCACCAGTTCCAATAACAACATCTGGCGAAAAGCGATGAAGCAACGCATACGACTGAACGAGCGAAACTGCAACTTTCAGTGGAAAGATAATATTGCTAAGATAGAAACCACGACGAAATCCACTAATCCAAATTGTAGCAAACGGAAATCCATGCTGAGGCACAATCCGTGCTTCCATTCGGTTCTGAGTGCCTACAAAGAGGAACTGAGCCGTTGGAAAATGAGATTGAATTTCCTCCGCTATTGCCAGCGCCGGGAAAATATGTCCTCCCGTTCCACCAGCCGCAATCATTATTTTCAATGTTCCTTCCATTTCAATAAACTCTACCCACCCCAACAGATTTTGAATCGTTCTCTTCTTCGGACATCTTATAATGCAAACGCGGATGCAAATCCGTATATGCAGAAATATTCAACAACACACCCATCGCAAAAGCAGTCATCAGCATTGCCGAGCCGCCGTAACTGATGAAAGGCATTGGCAAACCAGTTGTTGGCAACAATCCAACTGCAACAGAAGCATTTACAACTGCATAGAGAGCCACTGTGCTGGTAATTGCGTACGCAAGGTACATTCCATACTCATCTTTCGCGTGTCTTGCAATTCTATATCCTCTAAAAAGAATAAATGCAAATGCTAACAGCACTGCTATCGTTCCAATAAATCCATACTCCTCGCCAATAATCGAATACACAAAATCGTTGTACGACTCTGGAAGGAACAAATCTCGTTGTCTGCTTTCACCTACGCCAACTCCAAAGAGTCCGCCGTTTCCAAATGCAATAATTCCCTGCCGCAATTGGTAATTAATTTTTCCATTCGATGAGCCATAGAAGAACAACCGAATTCGTTCCAGTCGGTATGGTGCAAGTAAAGCATATCCAATCAAGAGAGGTACTGCTGCAAGTAATGTTCCTCCAAGATGAAGCACACTCACTCCACCGATGAATAACAACAAAAATGATAATAGAAAAATCATAGCCGCCGTACTGAAATTTGGTTGTAGAAGCACTAATCCGACTACAATCACAATCCAGATCATCATGGGGACAAATCCATGTTTCCAATTCTTTACCATATCTTTTTTCGTTGCAAGAAGCGTTGCCAAATGGAAAAGCAAGGCAAACTTTGCAAGTTCCGATGGCTGAAAACCAAGTCCACCGAGTCGAAGCCAGCGTACCGCTCCTTTTGATTCTCCACCAAGAATGAGCGTCAGCATTAAAAAGAGAATGCTGAGAATGAGCAACGGTTTCGAGAAGCGTTGATATATTTTGTACGGAACATTGATCCCAACGAGTAATGCTCCAAAACTCAACAGCACTTTTATAAGATGTAAATTGAAATAATGATTCAGATTCTCAAATCGTGCATACGCCCACTCCGCTGAAGCGCTGTAGACAACGCCGAGACTCAGCACCATCAGCGCAAGAACAACAATGAGCGCCCATATATCAATATGATTTCGTTCCATCATAACTTTTGAACAAGTTCTTTAAATACATTGCCACGATGTTCATAATTTTGAAACCAATCGAACGAAGCGCAGGCTGGTGAAAGAAGCACAATATCTCCCGGCAATGCTAAAAACTTTGCAACCGAAATCGCTTCTTCCATTGATTCTGCTCTTTTAATAACTGTTGTACCAAGAAACGCTTTCTCAACTTTTTCCGCCGATTCTCCAATTGCAACAATTGCTTTCACATTCTGACGAACGAGTGGAATCAATCTACTGTAATCGTTCCCCTTGTCTCTCCCGCCAAGCAAAAGAACAATTGGTTCATTGAACGCCTGAAGCGCATACCAAACAGAATCTACATTCGTTGCCTTCGAATCATTATAGTACTTTACACCATTGACTTCTCGAACAAATTCAAGGCGATGCTCAACGCCTTTGAACGAAACTAACGTACTGCGAATCGTTTCGAAATCGACTCCTACGAATTGGCACGCAAGTGTTGACGCCATTGCATTGTAAACATTGTGCATTCCTTTGATTCCAATTTCCGATATTGGCACAATTTCTTTCTTGACACCATCCACTACGGTTTTCATTATTCCATCTTCCAAAATTGCGCCATTCTCTAACGATTTTTCTGTGCTGAATGGAATAGCGCGGCATTGGGCTGTTCCCACAACTCGCATTGTCCACTCATCATCTTGGTTGTAAATGAGAACATCATCGCCGCATTGATTCTCGAAAATTCGTGCTTTCGATGCTGCGTATTTTTCCATTGAATGCTCGTATCGATCCATGTGATCCTGAGTAATATTCAGCAACACTGAAATATGCGGCTTGAAAGTCTGAATGAAATCGAGTTGAAAGCTACTGACCTCCAGCACAACAATTGTGTCTTCGTCAACACTCTGAACAACAGATGAGAAAGCCGTTCCAATGTTTCCTGCAACAATATTTTTCTTTTGAGCATCGGTAAGTATCTTACCAATTAACGTTGTTGTTGTTGTTTTGCCATTACTTCCTGTAATCGCGATAATCGGCGCTTTGCAGAACCAGCTTGCAACTTCTAATTCGCTCACAATTGGAATTTTTCTCCGTAACGCTTCTTTAACAACCGGCGCATCAGAGGGAACGCCTGGACTTATGACAAGCAGCGAACATTCATACACACGCTCGGAATGTGAGCCAGTTTCAAAAGGAATAGATGCCGCTGTAAGGTAGCTGCATTCCTTCTCAAGTTTCTCCGCTGGCGCAGAATCGCTTACAAAAACTTCGGCGCCTTGCCGTTGAAGTAACTGCGCAACGGCAACTCCGCTTCGAGCTGCTCCAATGACCGAAATTTTTTGATGCTGTCTTATTTCCATTTGCTTTAACGAATTTTAAATGTTGCAAGACTTGCAATCATAAGAATAATTGCTACGATGTAAAACCGAACGACAATTTTCGGTTCTGCCCATCCTTTCAATTCATAATGGTGATGAATCGGCGCCATCTTGAATACTCGTTTTCCTTCACCATACTTCTTTTTTGTGTACTTGAAATATGTACGCTGAATAATTACCGAAAGTGTTTCGACTAAAAAAACACCGCCAAGAATTGGCAATAGTAATTCTTTCTTCACAAGTACACACAATGCGCCAAGAATTCCGCCTAATGCTAATGAGCCAGTATCTCCCATAAAAATTTCCGCTGGATATGCATTGAACCAAAGGAATCCTAACGACGCTCCAACTATTGCCGAACAGTAAATTGCCAGCTCGCCTGTTCCCCGCAAAAATGGAATTGTAAGATATTGACTCCAGATTGCATGTCCACAGATATATGAAATAATTGCTAACGTCAAACTTACAATGCCAACAAGCCCAATAGCTAAACCATCGAGTCCATCAGTAAGATTTACGGCATTCGATGTTGCGGTAATTACCAGCACAACCATCGGGATATAGAAAACTCCAAAATCAAACTCGAGATACTTTACAAATGGTACTGTTGTGCTCGATTTCAAACGCCACAATTCTGGATCGATCCATTGCGGGAAAAAGTAAATGACACATCCAACAACTAATCCAACAACAACCTGTCCGATAATTTTATATCTTCCAATGAGTCCCTTTGGTTTCTTCTTTATGACTTTGAGATAATCATCCAAAAAGCCAACGGCGCCCAATGCAATAGTAACAAAGAGAGTAAGAAGAACGTACATATTCTTAAGATCTGTCCACAGTAACACCGCAATAAGGATGGAAGCAAGAACAATCAATCCACCCATTGTTGGTGTTCCAGCTTTTGTTAAATGATTCTTAGGGGCTTCGAGCTTTGCAGCTTCACCAATTTGGCGTGCACGCATCATTGCAATTATTTTAGGACCAAGCCAGAAGGCAATGATAAGAGCGGTAACAGCAGCAGCGCCAGCTCGAAAGGTAATATATTTGAAGACACCAAAACCTGGTATTTCATAGACTTTATGGAGATATGTCAGGAGGTAGTAAAACATACATTTTACTTTATTAGTTGTGAAAAATAATTTTTTAGTTCAACAACAACTTCTTCCATTTTCATTCCACGGGAACCCTTCACCAAAATTATATCACCTGGCTTTATTGCCTCTTTTGCACAGGCGATTAATTCATCTTTGCTATCGAAGCGCTTCTTCTCAAGAACAGAAGCAGATTGATATAATTCCCGAGCAAGCGTTCCATACATCCATAGAACATCAATGTGAAAATCTTTCACTGCCATACCAACTTCACGATGAAATTTCGCTCCATCAATGCCAAGCTCTAGCATATCTCCAACAATGGCAATTCGTTTGCCATTTCCGGAGAGCGTCGAGAGTGTCTTAAAAGCAGCAATCATCGAATCAGGATTTGCATTGTAAGTATCATCGAGTATTGTTATGCTATCAACTTTCAGGACTTCCATTCGATTTGATGGCGAGGTAACATTCTTCAAAGCATTTGCGATTTGAACTTTTGGTACCTGAAACGTGAGTCCAACTGTTGCTGCGGCAAGTGCATTCATTCCATTATGCTCGCCTGGAATCCCAAGTGTAATTAGAAATTCCCTTCCTCGTTGAGGCTTCACATAAAATTCAACGCATCCATTCTCTTGAAGGCGTAACTTCAACCCTCGCACAGCAACCTGACGCGCTCGAAATCCATACCGTATCACTCTCCGAATTCCCTTCGCTAATCTACATAGCCTCTGGTCATCGGCATTCAGAAATACTTTTCCATTATGCGTTCGTAAGTAAGAAAAAAGTTCGCCTTCTGCATTTGCAACGCCATCGAGCGTTCCAAAAAATTCAAGATGCTCATTCCCGATATTTGTAATAAGACCGTGCGTCGGTTCTGCAATACTGCATAACTCCGCAAGTTCACCCGGATGATTTGTACCGCCTTCGAGTACAACAACATCGTACTTAGAAGTTAATTGAAAGAGCGTTTGCGGCACACCAATGTGATTATTGTGGTTCCCTTCTGTGGCAAGGACACGATATTTTTTCCTTAGTACCGCAGCGATAAACTCTTTCGTCGTTGTTTTACCATTCGAGCCAGCAACCATAATAACAGGAATTGAAAATTTCCTGCGATGAATACGGGCAAGCTCTCCAAATGCATGGATTGTGTCATCGACAATGAGACTTGGGACTCCAATGCTCATGATCATTTCACGATTTACTTCTGCCCAGCGAGATTCAACGATAACGGCAGATGCTCCAGCAGCAATCGCTGAACTGATAAAATCATGTCCGTCGAATCGATCCCCACGAATGGCAAAAAATACATCTCCTTTTTGAATCGACCGTGAATCGATCGAGACGCCGGTCGCTACAAACTTCTTCACAACATCAAAGCCAATTTGCTCACGATGACTGATCGATACGATATCGTGTTTACTAATTTTCATAACAATGATTCGACGACTTCCCTATCACTAAAATGTTTACGCTCTTTCCCGATAATTTGGTAATCTTCATGCCCTTTGCCTGCAATAAGGACAACATCGTTCTTCTTTGCTAATGCAAGCGCTTCCTCGATTGCCTTTCGTCTATCAACTTCACGAATTACATGCGCCGTTGGTAGAATTCCACGTTCAATATCATCAATGATTGCTTCGGGGTCTTCACTCCGTGGATTGTCAGAGGTTACGATAATTTGATTGCTTAGTTCGGCTGCAACTTTTCCCATCAATGGCCGCTTCGATTTAACT
>Ga0208825_1000150_pt1 | contig 69680 bp, 59 predicted proteins | sample AD_UKC113_MetaG_FD_184450 | JGI IMG/M metagenome (GOLD analysis project Ga0208825, IMG submission 184450) | Active sludge microbial communities of municipal wastewater-treating anaerobic digesters from Hong Kong - AD_UKC113_MetaG (SPAdes)... | ecosystem: Engineered > Bioreactor > Anaerobic >...
TGAACCTGTCCTCATAGCCTTTTACGCCGTAGATAACAGCAATTTCCATACCTCCGAGACCCGCATCCCGGTAAAGCTCCATGGCCGCCGTAAGATCGGGTTTGGTAACTATGCTTCCCGGCCACCACCAGCGCGTCCATGGCTTATTCTCTTTTGTTATTGAAGGCCATTGGATCTGTTGTGCGGACACGGCCTGACATACAAGAAGTATAAGAATTGTTAAACTTTTATACATTTAATATTTTCCATTTTTCTATCTAAAGATATAATACATTTCCCTCTTTTATAATAGTCGTATTGGCTTTCAGTACCAAAATATGGTAATTTATGGGATAATGACGTATTGCTCACGTTTATTCAACAGAAGAAAGCTGTTTATTTATCTTTTATGCATCGTACTGAGAGACCAGTATTAACATTTACAGAACTTTGGCCTATTGGGAAGTCTGGATTTGCAAAACCTATACCTATGTTAATTCCAGACATCCACCATCCAGTCGCAGTTCCTATATTCATAAAAGGTCCAGTATAGAATCTAGTGCCTGCAGGAAGAGCCGTAAAACCTGTTTCGTTTGTTGCATCCTCATTCCCTTCTTTCCAATGTATTGTTCCTATTTCTTTTAATTTACCACTTCCATCATAACTTCCACCTACATAATCAATTAATTCATTCCATTCGTCTTCAGTCGGCAAATGCCAGCCTTTAGGACAGATAATGCCAGAGTTGGCCGCTCTATAGTTATATAGTGCACCATAGACATCTTTATAATCGGAGTTATTATCGTACCAGCAGTATGCACCTATCTGGCAGTTGTCCCAATTAGAATCGTCTGTAACCAGGAAAATAGGATTACCATCAATAAAAGAAGTTGTTTTAAGGTTTTCTTTCAGCCATGTCTGGTTACCTATAACCACTGTGTCATATGAATTCCCGTCCCCGTCCACAGGGAGTTCATTTTTATTTCTTTCACACGAAGAAAAAAACAATAATAAAATAAGTCCTATTAATACGGAAATCTGATCTGAATAGGTTATCGTGCTCTTAGTTAGTTTGTTAGTAAAAAATAAATTCTTAATCATTACTGGGAGATATTTATAGATAATTAATTGTTATTAATATTAGTAAAATGCTTCCTTAGTCTGGATTAATTCGAAAGGAGAATGCTCAATACACTAATGTTGTACAACAAGTTGGATAGTTGATTTCTTACCGTTGTATAAAATGTTAATAAAATAAATCCCTTTGGACAGATTGCTGGTATCAAGAGTATATGGGAATCCTGTAAATTTATTTTTATTTAATATCATACCTGATTTATCTATGACGGTTAAAACACATTCATCATTAAGACTTAAACCGTCTTTTTCAGCCATGCTCTGTATAATGTTAATTTCTGCCGAATTGTTAGCAGGATTAGGGTAAACCATAAAATATCCATCACAATTGGCATCACCAAAATAGACATTTTTAACATTAAGATCAGCACCGCAACAAGTAGTAGCATTTATCTGGAGATAACCATAGGGGGTATCATTGGTGTTAATTGAGACATAGTTTCCATACTGATAGTTTTTTGTCCATCCTGATGGCAAAGTCCATTGAAAATTTGAAACGGAACAGTTAAAATCATTGTTATTATAATAAATGGTGTAATTTTTATTCGCGCACAGGTAGAAAAAGTCTCCCGATCCTTCTGCTGATGCTCCATATGAATCAAGTACTGAAATTGATACCTGGTCTTCGCGGGGGCCATTAATGACAAACCAGAACTTATATGCCTTTACAAGATTCCCGTTGTATTTCAGGTGGTATTCTGGTTCGCATTTTTTACCAATATAGTTTGGCAAAGGATTTACAAATGCAGATGTATCAGAACCTGCTGTGGGAGAGTAAAAATAGCCAGATGGTGATAAACTCCAATCAATGGTAAAACCCATTTGAGACAATTTGTTTGTAAAATTTTTTAAAGGAAATTTTATTCCATCATAGCAAACATATTTATTAGATACATTAGTAATATAAGGTCCGGGCAAAGGATCATAACCATCTCGGAAAATAGTTAATGAGTCGTAATCATTAAAATCCATCATGTTGATTCCGGTGAACCCGCTCGGAGGATATGCATCAAATCCCCATCGGTAAAATCCATCTTTATCATCATCCACTTCCGGAAGAGTAGTAATATAGTTTGAACCATACTCATCTTTGCATGTAAGGTACTTAGTGATACCATTTTCATTATAAACCGGATATATGCAATAAAAATATGGACTATAATCAAAGAGATTGATGCTTACTAAGCTTTGATCAGATCTATCACCTGGCCAGCTGTCTTTTATTTCCCATGATAATACTGTTGTTGAATCCCAGCCTGTGACAAGTATTGAATGGTTAATATTATTGAGCTGATTCCCCGGATGCAATACAATACCAAGACTGTCTCCGGCCTGATTGGCGCCAGTTGACACCATTATTATAGGGCCGTAATCCATTATTGCTTTTTTTAAATCCTTATTGTTTGTAATCGAAAGTGTTTGCAATAGGTTGGTATATTGACCCCACCCTGGTATTTTAACTTTGTAATCGTAAGATGTATAAAGATTGCATTGGGTTTGCAAATAATATGGATAATTATTGTTAATAGGCGAATCAGGATAGGGCCAGCTGTCATCATCAACTGCCCCTGTACTTACAAAAAACGGTAGAGCATTGCCTGCACTACCTTCCGTTATCCCGGCACAAGTCGAATAAAGATTGCCTTCTGATAGATTGAGGTCAGCTCCGGCATTATTAAAATAGATTTGGGTTACAGCCTCCACAGCAGCAACTGTGGCAAATATCCCGCATGGACCCTGCTCTTTCTGGTCTTCGGCAGGTGAAACATAATCGATACCACCATTGGCGTTACCATGACGATTATTCCAGGAAAATGTTCTTGGCTGTGAAGTCAGATAGCAACATGGTAAAATAGAAAGAAATATTAAAATTAACTTTTTCATGACATATTGGTTTAATTGTTATAATATTTGGAAAGTATCCAGATAAAGTACAAGATTTATATTGACATTTATTTGGAAATATACAAAATGATTTTAAAACGATGGGAGAGATGTATAAATCATGGGAAATGGAACAAATAAAGAAATAACATATTGGTAATGTTGAATACTATCATTATCGCTATAAATGAGTTTATTCTATCAATTTTTTCAAAATTTATTTCATCGAACTTTTTCTTGTGGAAGACGCTCCTGATGGTTACGATTAACTGTCACCATGAATAATCCTAACCTAATAGCCCACGTTTGACTTTCTTTTCACAAAATTATTTTCAAGATGAAAAAACAGTATTTTAAAATCAATGATAAGGATCATATTTTTGCCTTTTTACAGCAGAATCTAAGTTGAAATATGAATTTTATCCTATAATTTTCTACCCAATCCCAATCATTATTTTCTTAATCCATCCACATCTATTGCTTTCAGCAATAAGGAAGGAGATATACTACATATAATCGGTCAGTTCACCCCGTCTCTTTGAATAAACCACTTTCTTTACACACCTTTATTCCAAAAATCATTATTAAGGTTGAAATCCTTAAAGAGAAGGAGATAAAAAAATATGCATGAATGATTGAAAATGTGAGATGCCGGAGGCTTCAAAGTTAATTATCCATGGTTACATCCATGGTAAATGGCTGACTGAACTTACAATACCAAAGGTGTTGAAGAAAATCAGGGCTTTATATATGATACATGAATCCACTATATCCGACCTGTCAGCCATGGAACCCGGAAAAAAAGGATCTTTCTCTCAATATTGATTTATAAAGGGCGGAGCACCGGATCGGACTCAAAATATGTATAAAGATTAGTTTTATTTGTTTCGGCTCCAGTCAGTTCCGCTTTTATAAAACATAACAGCAGAATCATTTATGACTATCTGGTAATTTTCTGAAAGTTTCAGCATTTCTGCACCTGCAAGGATAACCGGTCCATAACCATGTGCTGCAGCTACATTTACAGGCCTGTGATAGTAAAATGCCGGATCAAAGGCCATTCCGGTACCAACACAGGTACCTTCGACCTGACCCTTATCATTCACTTTGGTTTTAACAGCATTCCAGCCCAAGACGGCAGCAGGGCCAAAAGCCTGGGCATCGAGCCATCCCATGTTTATGCCGTGGGCAATTCAATATGTAAAGATGGCTGTGGCTGATGTTTCAAGGTACGAGTCGTTCCTGTCGATAAGCTGGTGCCAGAATCCTGATCCGGCCTGATATCTGACAATTCCTTCCGCATGAAGGCGGTACTGATCGAGAATTTCTTTTCTGAGAGGATGGCTTTCCGGAAGAACATCGAGCAATTCAGTCATTGCAAGAATGGCCCATCCGTTACATCTTCCCCAGTAAAATTCGGGATGCGGCTTCATTCCTTCTATCCAGCCATGCATATAAAGACCGGTTTCCTTATTGAACATCCTGCGGGAGAACTGGATTATCTGCCTGCAGGCATCATCATAATAATCCCTGTTTCCGGTGAGTAAGCCCATTTGTGCGAGAGCCGGTACGCTCATATAAAGATCGTCGAGCCACAATGCGTGGGGCAGGGGCCGGTTACGTGCAAGAGTCCCGTCGCCGAGCCTTAGCTGATCGTGCGATATATAATTAACATATGTATCGATACAGGGCCTGAGATCCTTTTCGCCGTTTATTTCAAATGTCTTTATCATGGCCGCACACATGGAACCGGCATCATCAAGTGCACGAGGAGATAGTACGGATCTTACAGGGCTCTTTTCAATAAGCCCGGTATTTCCGCTAAGCCGGAAATAGTCAGCCAGTTTCGCGATAAGAGCGATTCGTTTAAGAGTATATTCTTTATATTTTGTATCCCCGGTTATCTCATAGGCAGAAAGCATTGCACCGTATGCCACTCCCCATTCGTAGCTGACAAGCCTGAAAACACCCGGCTCAAATACGGCATCACCGGTAAGCTTCGACAGGTCAGCGATCACGGCTCCGGTCTTCGAATCCTTAATCACGGGAGGTGTTGAAGCATCAATGTAATTGAACAACCTGTCGATTGTTGCAATTATCTCTTTCTGATCAGGTGCCCCGTAAGGAACGGGATAATCAGGCTGCAGGGCATGAAGTTGCGTGTTGGTGTCGGTGATCTTTTGTGGGGTGTCCTGGCACAGGACAGGATAAGAGAAAAAGAGAACCGATATAATCAGCACTGTCAGATTATTTTTCATTCTATATTTTTAAGAATATTTTCTTTCTGTAAAGGATGTAGAGGAAAACCCATCCTACTGTCGTAACGCCAATGCCTTCAATGAAAGGAGTCCAGGTTTCAGGAAGTACTGCAATGAAACCGCCAAAGAAGAATTTTGCAGCGCGGTCGAAATTGATTATCCTGTTGGCAAGATAAATTGTGATCGGGTTTAAGCCTATCACTACGAAGAAAAAGGCCCATTTCCTGTAATTCCAGACATCAATGATAAGGTAAAAAATCGTGAAGAGAAGCAGGCTGAGCCCTCCGACCCAGCATACAAATGAACTGCTCCAAAGGTTTTTATTGATGGGAAAGGCAAGGTTCCAGATTTTTCCGATTATCATCAGGGCCACGGCGGCAGATGCCATAATAAGTACCTTTTTAAGCTGTTTGTCATTCAGGTATTTTGACAAAAGGAATTCGCCCGTGAACATACCCAGCAGGGCTGTGGAGATGGCGGGGATTGTACTAAAGATTCCTTCAGGGTCGTGATTTCCACGGTACAGTCTTCCCGGCATGATAAGCCTGTCGATATGGCTGGCCAGGTTGCCAGTCTGCGAAAAAGGGTCTGTCGAACCAAGGTCATGGGCAGGGAAAAGGATGAACAGTACCCAGTAAACGATCAGAAGCCCCCAGAACCAGACGATTCTGTATACCAGTTTTGTGTTCATGAAGATAAGGGCGGCGAACATCCAGGCAAGACCAATGCGTCCGAGTACACTGCCATACCTTAATTCCCCGAGGTTGAACCTTACACCATTGTTATAAAGTATCCCCAGAACAACAAGGATGACTCCCCGGTAAATGACATGCTTATATATCGACATCCTGCTGTCGTTATTTGCAGTTCTTTTTGCATATGAAAAAGGGAAAGAGATCCCTGCAATGAAAAGGAACAGGGGAAATATCATATCATAAAAGACAAAACCATGCCACTGTACATGTTCAAGCTGTGTTGCCCACCATTTAAGAACGGGCCAGCCTGTGAGAGTTGCGAGTCCGGCGAAAATTGCTTCTCCACCCATGATCCAGAACATATCGAATCCGCGTAAAGCATCGAGAGAATAGAGTCGTCTGGTTTGTGATTTCTTAACTTCTTCCATATAAAATTATGTTAGTACTTTGGTTTAAAATGAGGGACATTAATCATGAAAAAAGGATATTCTTGTGTATGTTCTTACCCCCTCTCCGGCCCTCCCCCATAGAGGAGGGAGCATCGCAGTAAACTTTTCCCCTCCGGGGGAAACGGGAAAGAGGGTTATTAACAAACAGGGAAAATTCGAGTTTATGAACCTTTTTCTTGCTGTTTTTAATTCTGCACAATGATTTATACTGCTCAAATGTTTCAATATATTTCCTTAGTCAAATATATAAAAATCACAAGTCACTATCATTACTCTAAAAATCTATTATTTTCGAAGTAAGTATTGGAGGCTTAAGCCGTCGGGTGGTGTTTGCCGGGTGCAGGTTGCCTGCACCCGGCACCTGGCAACAAATATTGATAACCTTAACTTACATAGAATAAAATGATATCGACAAAATCTCTAAGGTCAGTTGCGACAGCATGTATTGCTGCAATATCGTTAAGCATTCATTCACAACCCTCAATGATTCATCTCGGCATTGACGGGGCAACTGAGAAAGGTAAGCCGGCTCCTGTAACAGTTACATGGTGTTCTGAAAAGGGTCCGGAATCCCAGTATGTCATTTTCGGCACCAGTCCTGATCCGTCAAAAGAAGTGAAGGCTGCAGAAACTGTAACAGATTGCGGCTCTGTTTACAAAGTGAAACTTGCCAGGCTCAAACCGGGAAAGAAATACTATTATAAATGCGGATCTGATGCGACAGGATGGAGCCAGGTTTATTCTTTTTCGTCGGAGCCGCGAAACGGGAGTTTCAGAGTGGCAGTCATAGGTGATACACAGGACAATACTAATAATGAGAACTTTGTTAAAACTGCTGCTATTGTAAGTGCCGTGAAGGAATACTATCCTGCAATTACATTGCACATGGGCGATATGGTAAACGATGGTTCGGATGATGTAAGCTGGAAAGAATTTCTGAATGTCTCCCAGGAGCTGAATGCAGTGTCGCCACTGATGCCTGTTCTCGGCAATCATGATATCAATAATGAAAAAGGTGAGAATTCCCAGGAGCCGTTTGAGACTTTCCATGATCTTTTCAATCTCCCGGGCGATGAAGTCAATTACTCTTTTACATATGGGAAGGTCCGCTTTATCGGTGTATTTTCGGGCTATGCCCAGGGTGCAGAACCGCTGGGCTCTGTAAAATTTAAACCGGGATCGCCCGAATATATCTGGCTTGAAAATGAACTCTCAAAAGCTGAAAACGACCGCGGACTTGACTGGATAATAGTATGGATGCATTATCCGGTGAATTCATTTGGCTGGAGCAATATCAAAGCATGGAAAGACAATATTCTTCCGCTGCTTGAGAGACACCGTGTCGATCTTTGCCTTGCCGGTCACAGGCATGTTTATGAACGTCACCTGCAGATGAAAGACGGGAGAATCGCAAAAAAGAATCCGTCGAATTCATTGTCGGCGGATGATGGTACGGTTTTTATAACAAATGGCACTGCAGGCGGCAATCCCACCGGTCCGGGCGGGAAGGAGATACCCACAATTGCCTTTACTCCTGAAAAGTCGATGTACAGTTATGCAATAATGGACATCAATCCCTCTTCGCTAAAATATCAGGTTTTCGATGCTGATAAGAACCCGGTTGACAGTTTTACGCTGTATAAGCAGCCACGATAGTTGGTGTTTCCATTAATCGATCTGTAACCTTTTTTTAATTCTTTTATAGTCTTTTTTTAATTTCAGACACATATCTTTGGGAAGTTGTTCTGAGAATCGTATCGGAAATACCTCAAAAGTTTATATGGATAATTTTGTAACAAAATTGTAGCATATATTATATTCGCACTTCTGAATTTTAAACGTGGAATTCATCCTTTTTATTAACCAAACCAAAAACTCTATGAAAAACGTTCTGATGATTTTGTTGTTTCTGGCATCAACATCGGTTTTCGCTCAGAGGATAACTGTTACTGGGACAGTTACCGATGCAGGCGGGAATCCGTTGCCAGGAGCAACAGTTCAGGTGAAAGGCTCGACCATTGGCAGCCTTACTGATCCTGAAGGTAAATATTCCATTACTGTTGCCGGGCCTGAAGCAACACTTGTATTTTCATTTGTGGGTTACAATCCCAGAGAGGTACAGGTGCTGAATCAGACGGTGATAAACATGGTCCTCATGGAAAACATCAAAGGTCTTGAAGAGGTTGTTGTTGTAGGATACGGTACCCAGAAAAAGCTGAATCTTACTGCTGCTGTCGACCAGGTAACCAACGAAACACTGGAAAACAGACCTGTTCCAAACGTTTCGCAGGGGTTGCAGGGTGTATTGCCAAACCTTAATATAAAGCTTCTTGACGGTAAACCCATCCAGGCTCCAAGTTTCAACATCAGGGGTACAACCTCAATTGGCCAGGGAGGCAGTGCACTTGTTCTTATAGACGGGGTGGAAGGAGATCCAAGCCTTCTGAACCCGAATGATATTGAAAGTGTCTCGATGCTTAAAGACGCAGCTGCAGCATCAATATATGGTGCAAGGGGTGCGTTTGGAGTTGTCCTTATCACAACCAAAAATCCAACAAAAGGGAAGACCAGTATAACTTTTACTTCAAATACAGCTAACAAAAGACCTGTTGCTGTTCCGAATTATGTGACAGATGGTTATACCTGGGTCAGGATGTTCACCGAAGCATTTATTAACGGTGATGGTTCTTTCCCACAGAATATTAACAAAACGCTTAAGGTATCACAGGCATATCTTGATGAGTTTAAGAGAAGGGTTGAGTCAGGAGAACCTTATAACACTGTTGAAATCGATCCTGTTACCGGGGAATATGTCTATTACGGGAGCACTGATTTCTATGCCGAACTTTATAAAAAATCCCTGATGGCTTATGACAATAACCTTTCAATCTCAGGCAGCGGTGACAAAACAAATTATCTGATATCGGGCCGTTATCTGAGGCAGGACGGGCTGTTCCGTTACAATACCGATGACTATAACATGAAGAACTTCCGTGCCAAAGGTTCAATTGAGGTCTTCCCGTGGCTGACAATTGATAATAATACTGATTATTCACAGATGCAGTACCACAATCCGATGAACGTCGGAGAAGGCAGCGGGATCTGGCGTAACATTGCCGATGAGGGACATCCAAATGGTACTATGTTCAACCCCGACGGGACCCTCACAATGGTTTCTGTCTACAATGTGGGTGATTTATGGTATGGCAAGAACGGCATTGACACCAAAAAGGGCATTTTTAAAAACACCACAGGTCTTACAGCCACTTTCCTTGATGATAAGCTTAGGGTAAAAGGTGACTTTACCTTCCTGAATACTAATAACAATTATAAAAGGAAGCGTGTCCAGGTGCCTTACAGCAATAAACCAGGAGTGATAGCATATGTTGGTACAACCACGAATGACATTACCGAGGAGAGGGCCGAAACACAATATCTGGCCACCAATATTTATGCTGAATATGAAAACACATTTAATGAGAATCATTATCTGAAATTCATGCTTGGCTATAATTACGAGCAGTCGACTTATCAACGGTTGTCAGCACAGAGAAATGGTATTATTTATGAAGATGCAGATGACCTCAACCTTGCACTTGGTCAGTCAATCACTACCGGAGGCGGATGGGAAAAATGGCTTATACTGGGAGGATTTTCCAGGTTGAACTATTCATATAAAGACAGGTATCTTCTCGAGGTAAATGCCCGTTATGACGGTTCTTCCAAATTTCCTTCCGACCAGCGGTTCGCACTTTTCCCTTCAGTATCAGGAGGATGGCGTATTTCGAAGGAAGCCTTCTGGAATGTATCTCCAAAAATTATATCAAACCTGAAGCTAAGGGGATCATACGGTTCTCTGGGTAACGGTAACATAAGTTCCTATATTTATCAGGAACAGTTCGGGATATCCCAGTCTTCATATATACTGGGGGGAGTAAGACCCCAGTATACAAGCAGGCCCAGTGTTCTTCCTGATGGTCTGACGTGGGAGACTTCGACAACCACCGACTTTGGTCTCGATTTCTCGATGCTGTCAGACAGGTTGAATTTTGTTGGCGACTATTATATCAGAAACACAACTGATATGTTTACCATTGGTCTTACCCTGCCTGCCGTATTTGGGGCAACACCTCCGAAAGGAAACTATGCTGACCTGAAAACCAAAGGGTGGGAGATTTCCATTTCATGGAGGGATAAGTTCAATGTTGGCTCAAAACCTCTTAATTACGATGTGAGATTCACCCTTGCAGACAATAAATCCACAATAACAAGGTATAACAACCCTGACAAGCTTCTTTCCGACTACTATGAAGGTATGGTGATAGGTGAAATCTGGGGTTATACTACAGAAGGCTTTTTCATTGATCAGGCTGATGTTGATTCCCACGCTAAACAAAGCCCCCAGATGAGAGCATCACCAACCAACCTGTGGTTCCCTGGCGATATCAAATTGCTTGATGCCAATAATGACGGCTTTGTCAACATCGGCACCAACAGGGTATCTGATCCGGGCGACAGAAAGATTATCGGGAACAAGTCTCCGAGATATACATTCGGGTTAAATCTTGGCGCCGACTGGAACAATTTCTTCTTTTCTGCCTTCCTGATGGGTGTCGGAAAACAGCAGTGGTATCCGAGCACCGAATCTGAGATTTTCTGGGGACAATACAACAGGCCTTACAATAATATTCCTGTATTCCATCTCGGTAATATGTGGACGCCTGATAATACCGATGCATACTTCCCGAGGACAATGTCGCGTGCGGCATCGAATGCCACATCAAGGGAGCTTGGAGTTCCCCAGACAAAATACCTGCAGAATGTGGCTTACATAAAACTCAGGAATATCCAGCTGGGGTATAATCTTCCGCAGCAGGTTGCATCAAAAATACATGCGAATGCAGTGCAGGTATATGTTTCCGGAGAAGATCTGTGGACATATTCCCCGCTTTACAAGATTGTCGGAAGAGGCCATATTGATGTTGAGAATACCGGTCCATCTGACCAGATGTTCACTTCCAGTAACGCAGGAGACGGATATAACTATCCTATGCTTAAAAGTGTTTCATTCGGCTTGAGCGTTACTTTTTAACCAATTAAAGTATTTCAGATATGAAAAAACAATATTTGTGGTTTATCCTTTTAGGTCTTCTGCTTGCAGGTTGCGAGCTTGAGCAGACACCTGTATCCACCACTTCAAAATCAGCTGTATTCGGCAGTGAAAGCGGATTAAAGCTATATTCAAATTCTTTCTACGGCATTCTCCCTCAGGGGAATACACGCCAGGATGCAATGTCAGATTATCTGGCTGTAAAAACCGTTCCCACATTTGTGCAGGAGAATGCCTTCGCACCAACCCTGAGTTCGGGATGGGACTGGGGAGATCTCAGGAACATCAATTATTTCATTGTAAATAATAAGGATCCCAGAGTGCCGTTAAGCGTGCGAAAACACTATACGGGCATTGCCCGGTTCTTCAGGGCCTACTTCTACTACGACAAAGTGATCAGGTTCGGTAATGTTCCATGGATAAACAAGCCTCTTAGTGTTTCAGATCCTGAATTGTATGGAGGTCGTGATAACAGAACCCTTGTTATGGATTCCGTTTTGGCTGACATTAACTATGCCTGCGAAAACATTAGTGTTACCAACGACAATACAAGGAGCCTTGTCACCAAATGGGTGGCATATGCCTTTAAATCAAGACTATGCCTCTTTGAAGGTACATTCAGGAAATATCATACAGAACTGGGACTGACATCATCTGCAAATGCCTGGCTTAACGAAGCTGCCAATGCGGCAAAAAAGGTAATGGATGAAGGCGGATATTCACTGAATACATCCGGTGGCCCCGGGAAATCATACAGACAGGTATTCATCAATCCTTCTCCTCTGGGCAATGAAGTTCTGCTTGCATCAGTCATGGATCTTGCCCTGAACGAACTGCACGATGCAAACTGGTACTGGACCAGTGGCACATACGGCGATAAGGCAAGCTTTATCAGAACGTTCATTAACACCTACCTTAAACTCGACGGAACACCTTTTACCAACACACCGGGTTACGAAACAATGACTTTTATGGAAGAGGTGAAAGACAGGGATCTCCGTCTGAAACAGACAATAAGGCTTGGAGATTATAAAAGGATCAGTGGAGGCGTGGAAATCCCGGCTCCTCCTGTATTCAGTTATACTTTTACAGGTTATCAGCCTATAAAATGGGTTCTTGATGATATGTATTATGACACAAGGGACCTTAATATAAATTCGATTCCACTTTTCCGTTATGCCGAGGTTCTTTTGAACTATGCAGAAGCCAAGGCTGAACTCGGTACTCTCACTGACGCTGACTGGGCCGCCACTGTTGGTCAGTTACGTGCAAGGGGTGGCATTACCAACGGGCTGACGACAAAACCAACCGTGATAGATTTATATCTGCAATCGGTTTATTTCCCCGATATTTCTGACCCTGTAATACTGGAAATAAGAAGGGAAAGAGGCATTGAGCTCTGCCTGGAGGGGTTCCGCTTCCCTGATATTTTAAGATGGAAAAGGGGCGAACTTATGAACCTGGAATGGAACGGATTTTATGTTCCTCAACTTGTAACCCCTCTCGACCTGAATGAAGACGGCATCCCGGATGTTGCTTTTTACCAGGGAACAAAACCTTCTCCCGCCGTTTCGGGAGTGACCTATGTAGACGTATCTCCGACTGTGGGCGGAAAAACCAATCCGCAACTTCTGAAGAACGATACATACGGCGAACTTACCTGGATGAATAACATTAAAAGGAAATGGGAAGATAAAATGTATTATTATCCCATTCCCCAGACAGACCTTATTACAAATCCAAATCTTGGTCAGAATCCGGGATGGTAGTAAAATGATTGGGTAACAAGATTATAACCGCAAAGTTCAGGCTGGCAAAATTTGCACCGATACTTTGCGGTTATCTTTTAAAATTAAAACCATGAAAAACATTAGACAAACTGCAATACTGTCGTTTCTTCTGTTGACATTCTGCCTGGCAGGTTTCAATGTTTCAGGACAGTCAAAAAAGCATGCTCCTTTTAATATAATAACATACAACATCAGGATGAATACTCCTGATGATGGCGACAATGCCTGGCCCCTGAGGAAGGAAAAAGTGGCCGGTCTTCTGAAATTCCATAAAGCCGATATTTTCAATGTTCAGGAAGCTTTGCCGGAACAGATGGATGATCTGATAAATATGTTCCCGGATTTCGACCATGTTGGTGTGGGCCGCGACGATGGTAAAAGGGCCGGGGAGCATATGGCAATCTTCTACAATAAAAAGAGATTCAGTAAAATTGAAGATGGTATGTTCTGGCTGAGTGAGACTCCCGATAAACCCGGGAAAGGCTGGGATGCCGCCTGCAACAGGACATGCACCTGGATCAGGCTAAAGGATAATATTACAGGCAAGAAATTCTTTGTCCTTGACACCCATCTCGATCACAGGGGAAATAAGGCCAGGGAAGAAGGCGCCAAACTTATTTTAAGCAGGATATCTGAAATTAACAAAGAAAACCTGCCGCTAATACTTACAGGTGATTTTAACCTGGTTAAAGATGCTGCCCCGATTCAGTCGATACTTAAGGTACTTGATGATGCCCGCGATAAATCTGTCACAAAACCGTACGGGCCTGAAGGAACAAGCGGGGGCTTTGCTGTAAAGGCAAGATCAAGAACAATCGATTTTATCTTTGTCAATAATAAAGTGACAGTTCTTCGTCACGGTGTATTATCTGACTCTTTTAATATGTTTCACCCTTCGGACCACCTGCCTGTTTTGGCCGAGATGCAACTTAACTGATTGTTAAGCGCATCTGATACAAATAATTTCGGAAAGCTCCTTTTTCACCTATGGCAAAAGGAGCTTTTCTATTTCTTCCCATGTATTTACTCTCCTGTGCCGTGTACCTGTGGCAAGCATATTCGGAGGCTGCGTAAACATCAGAGTTTCTCCCCTGAAATGATCAAGGTTCTTAAAATGATCGTCAATCATTATATCTGCATCAATAATGCTTTTATCACCGCAAAATACCGTGTTTTGCCAGCCGATAAAAGGGAAATTCTCATTTAGCCATAGTTGCTTGTCGGTAAGGGCATTCGGGAATTCTGTCGCTAATGAGACAACAAGTATCCTGTAATGTTCAATAAGTTTTAAAAGAGCTTCCCTGCTTCCCTTCATCACCGGGAGATGTCTGAAAAAACCGGGTGTTGTTACCCAAAGTCGTTGATTGACAAATGCTTCAGCTTCAAGTTTGCCGGCGATGTCATCAACCGACAACCTTTGTCCGGTCTCCTGTTCATGGATATCAAAAAACCTGGAGTAAACATCCGCCAGAACTCCATCCATATCTACAAGAATCGTCTTTCTCATTTCTTATATTTTTGAGTCTCCCTTCAGTATTTAAGAAAAATTTTGATTCTAAAATAAAAAAAGGAGCTTTTGATTTCTCCGATAGAAACGATTTAATTTACTTTTACTTACTTTTATACAGATTGTTCAAAATAAAGATATCATGAAAATCCTTGAAAGAAAAATTCTGAATAGTAAAATGCTGCAGGTGTCTGTCTCAGCCACCATGCTTTTAATGGCCGGCGCTTTTGTTATCAGCGCCCAGGTTGCGGGCAAAGAGAATATCAGGCTTGAAAGACTAGATGATCAGCAAAAGGTAAACATCTATGTAAACGGCTCTTTGTTTACGACGTACATGTATCCTTCAAATCTTGAAAAGCCTTTTTTATTTCCAATATATGCTCCAAACGGTTCGGTGATAACGCGCGGCTTCCCTCTTGACCCAAGAAAGGGGGAGAGGATCGATCATCCGCATCAGGTTGGGTTATGGTTCAATCATGGGAATGTCAATGGACTTGATTTCTGGAACAATTCTTCGGCCATACCGGCGGATAAGAAAGATGAATACGGCCATATTGTTGTTACAAAAATAACAAAAGCCGTCAGCGGAAAGGAAGGGGTTCTTGAAGTTGCTTCCGACTGGCGCGACAACAAGGGAAACACCGTGCTGAAAGAGAAAGCCAGATATATTTTTTCCGGCGACAAGTCATCACGGACCATCGATCACATATCAACTCTGACTGCAGCAAGCGGGGCAGTCGTTTTTACGGATAACAAGGAAGGAATGTTTGCACTGAGGGTCGACAGGGCTTTTGAAATGCCATCAAATGAATCGCTTATCTTTACGGATGAGAAAGGTAATCCCACAACTGTTAAGGCAACCGATAATACAGGCGTAACAGGTATGTACACATCGTCAAACGGAAACAAGGGCGATGCCGTATGGGGAACAAGGAATGAATGGGTGTATCTCTCCGGGACAAAGGATAATACCAGAATAGCATTTGCAATTTTTGATCATCCTTTAAATCCTGGATTTCCTGCCTATGCACATGCAAGGGGCTATGGATTGTTCTCGCTGAACAACCTTGGCCAGAATTCGTATGACCCCAGGCAGGAAAAGAAAGTATGGACCCTGGCAAAGGGAGAATCGCTTACACTTCGTCACAGGTTTTATGTACAGTCAGGAGAGGATCTCTCGCCTGAGAAGGCCGCAGAAATATTCAGTAAGTTTTCGAAACTGTATCAGAAATAAATTCACCCGCTTCCATATCCGTGACTGAACATGGAATGGAACTAAAAACACGAAATTATGAAAAGCAGGAACATTATCAGAACATTATCAGCAGTGATGGCCGTATTTTTAATGGCTTCGGCTTACAGCTTCACTTCTGCAGTTCCACCCGGGAAGCAGCAGTATTTTGAGATTAAGATTTACCGGATAAACTCGGCTGAACAGGCTTCCGTGACTGACAATTTCCTTAAGAATGCTTTCATCCCGGCGATGCATAAGGCAGGGATAAGCAAAATCGGCGTTTTCAAACCGGTTGAGGCAGATACTGCATTCGGAAAGCTTATTTATGTCTTCATACCTTACACAACACCTGACCAGTATTTTAAGATCACAGCATCACTCGAAAATGATAAGAGCTATCAGGCGGCAGGAAAGGATTTTCTTGATGCTCCCTATAACAATCCGCCGTATGTCAGATACGAGAGTGTTTTTCTTAAGGCTTTTAAGTTCATGCCCGGGTTCAGGGTATATTCATATTCAACTCCGGTTAATGAAAGGATCTATGAACTGAGGAGTTACGAAAGTGCCACGGAGGCAAAAGCCCTTAAGAAGATCCATATGTTCAATGAGGGCGGGGAAATGAAAATCTTTGAAAGCATTGGTTCAAATGCTGTGTTTTACGGACAGGTCCTTCTGGGAAGCCAGAAGCCGCGTCTCATGTATATGACAACCTATGCCGACATGAAATCTCATGACGATCATTGGAAGGCTTTCAGGGAATCACCTGAATGGAAGAGGCTGTCATCAATGGAAGAATATAAAAATACAACTTCAAAGACAAAGGCATTCCTTCTTCATCCGACCGATTATTCGGATTTCTAAAATTATCCCTGATGTCCCTGTGCTTCCCTGAATTTGCAATGTAAGGAAAGAGAATAAAGGACTTACACTGAAAATGCAGAGGAGGCACATAGAGACACAGGAATAAAGTGAAAATCCAATCTAACCCATATTTTTAAATTTCACTGTTTGCTATTGCGGCATCAACTTCTTTGGCGCTCATCTCATGATCAGGAAGGTTGCCCTCAAAATATTTCTCATAGGCAGAAATGTCGAAATGGCCATGACCGCTGAGATTGAAGAGTATTGTTTTAGACACTCCCTCAATATCAGCTTTTCGTGCCTCATCAAGTGCTCCGGCGATGGCATATGTCGATTCGGGTGCGGGAAGAATGCCTTCAGTCCTTGCGAACAACACTCCTCCTTCGAAGCATTCCCTTTGCATTTTTGCCTTGGCTTCGATAAATCCGTCCTTGAGGAGCTGGCTTACCAGCACACCGGCACCGTGATACCTTAATCCGCCAGCATGTATCTTTTCGGGAATGAAATTGTGTCCCAGGGTAAACATCGGCAGAAGAGGAGTCATACCTGCTGAATCGCCAAAGTCGTACATGAATTTACCTTTTGTAAGTTTTGGGCATGAGGCAGGCTCAACGGCAACCAGTCTGACGTTTTTGCCATTGACAAGTTTCTCACGGAGGAAAGGGAATGCAATGCCGCTGAAATTTGAACCTCCTCCGAAACAACCGATTACAACATCAGGATAATCACCGGTCTTTTCCATCTGAAGCAACGCTTCCTGACCTATTATTGTCTGATGAAGGATTACATGGTTCAGGACGCTTCCCAGCGAGTACTTTGTATAAGGATCCTGAGCTGCAATTTCCATTGCTTCAGAGATGGCTATGCCAAGGCTGCCGGGTGAATCGGGATCCTTTTCAAGAATTCTTCTTCCCGACTCAGTCATAGTACTTGGCGATGGGACAACTCTGGCGTTGTACGAATTCATGAGGAGTTTGCGTCCTGGTTTCTGGTGGTAACTAACCTTAACCATGAAAACCAGAAGTTCAATTCCAAAATGATGACATGCCCAGCTTAATGCACTTCCCCACTGGCCCGCACCGGTTTCGGTGGTTATCCTCTTTATCCCTTCCTGTTTGTTGTAATAGGCCTGGGCTATAGCTGTGTTTGCTTTATGTGAGCCGCTGTAGTTGCCACCCTCATATTTATAATATATCTTACTTCTAGTGCCAATGTTCTTTTCCAGATTAAAGGCCCTGAAGAGAGGTGCAGGCCTGTACATTTTGTAGAGATCTATTACTTCGTCAGGGATATCAATATATCGTTCTGTTGATACCTCCTGCTTTATAAGTTCCATCGGGAAAACTGCAGCCAGCGCTTCAGGACCAATAGGCTCGCGCGTTGCCGGATGAAGAGGCGGCATTGGCCTGTTAGGCATGTCGGCCATGATGTTATACCATTGACGTGGCATTTCCTTTTCGCTTAATAAAATCTTTGATGTCTTTTTCATGTTTTGTTTATTTAGTGGTTAGAAATCTGCAAACAAAAAAGGCACGCTGTGAACAGCATGCCTTTATCGGTAATATCTTAGAGATTATATAACGGCCTTATTCACAGCTTAAATTCTTGAGCTGCGCCAGGACCAGATATATAATTTCGGTGTTTTCATGGCCTCAAAAGTAAATATTTTTTTGGATTTTCAATAAAAAAGTAAAAAAATTTTATTCATGAACAGTTGCTCCGGCTTTCTTAATATCGTCGAAAAATTCCGGAAATGATTTTGCAACACAGTGTGAATCTTTAATATATACTGTTCCATCGGCTCCAAGCGCTGCAATGGCTGCAGCCATTGCTATCCGGTGGTCTTCATGGGAGTTTACCCTGGCGCCTTTCACTTTTCCTCCTGTGACATAGAAGCAATCGTCCCTTATCTCAGTTTTTATGTTCATTTTTCCGAATTCCTCCGACAGCGCATTTGCTCTGTTGCTTTCCTTATACAACAGTCTTGAGACACCTTTTATCGACGAAACTCCCGTGCAATAGGAGGCAAGGGCAACGAGAGGAGGGAACAGGTCGGGAGAATCTGTCGCATCGAATTCAAAGGCTTTAAGTGTTGATTTTGAGATCTCTATTGAATTTTCTGATATTTTCAGGTCTGCTCCTGCATCTTTAAGGGCTTTCAGTACTGCCTTGTCGCTTTGTGAACTCAGGTTGCTTAATCCATTGATTTTCAGGCTGCCGTTTATTGCACCGGCAACAAGAAGGAAAGCGCCTCCGCTCCAGTCCCCTTCAACCTGATAGGTTCCCGGCTTGTATTGCTGCATTCCTTCGATCCTGAAGAATTCATAACTGTCGTTGGTTACACTGATGCCGGAATTTCTTAAAACCTGCAGTGTCATATCGATGTATGGTCTGCTCTTAAGGTTTCTGACCCTGATCCCGGAGCTTTTTTCAGCGAGAGGCAGCGCCATCAGCAGCCCTGTCAGGAGCTGAGAGCTTACTGAACCGTCGACTTCACATTTACCTCCTTTCAATGGACCTTTTATTTTAAGAGGAAGGAACCCGTTATTACTTTTGCACTCAACTCCTAGCTGAACAAGAGCATCGACGATCATGTTCATCGGCCTGCTTTTGAGTGACCCTGCGCCTGAGAGTGTGATCTCTTCATCAAACAAGGCAGCAACAGGGGAGAACATCCGGATAGCCAGCCCCGATTCCCCGCAGTTCAGTTTTCTTTCCTTCAGTTCCCAGGAACCGGTTATCTTCATCTGTCCTGCTTCAGGCTCAACTCTTGCCCCAAGGCTAACTGCGATGCTCATTGCTGCAAGCGAATCGTCGCAGTACGACGGATTCAGGATAGTGCTTTGCCCGTCGGCCATCATTGCTGCCGCGATGATCCTCTGTGTCATGCTTTTTGATGGCGGTGCTATGATCTCTCCTGATACAAATGAAGGTTCTACCGATCTTTCCATTTGGTGACATGATTTTTATTTTCCGTTATGGGTTTCGAGGCCAATGTTCATGACATTCATCTGGTGGTTAATTGATTCCTGGTGAATTGCCTTGAACACCGTGTCGATAAGCTCTTTGCTCAACCCTTTCGACTGGCCGGAAATCATCACTTTCCTTATGATCTCATCCCATCGTGTAGGCTGCAAGATAGTAATATTATTTTCCTTTTTATACTTGCCGATAGTTTCTGCAATCTTCATTCTTTTCTCAAGGATCTCTATCAGTGCATCGTCGTAGACATTTATCTGCTGTCTCAGTTCTCCCAGTATATCGAGGAGACGCGGATCGGCGGTGACCGGACTTCTGAGTATGAGTCTGCTCAGCAGTTCCCTGAGATCATTTGGTGTCAGCTGCTGGGCGGAATCACTAAGGGCTTTGTCGGGGTCGATATGCGATTCTATCATGAGTCCGTCAAAGTTGAGGTCCATTGCTTTCTGGGATATCTCATACAGGTATTCCCTTGCACCTGATATGTGACTTGGGTCGCATATGATTGGCAGATCGGGGATGCGGCGACGCAGTTCGATTGGCAGCTGCCAGTTTGGCTGGTTCCTGTAGACGGTCTTTTCAAATGCCGAAAACCCGCGGTGAATGGCGCCAAGCCTGGTAATCCCTGCTTTTGCTATGCGCTCGATGGCTCCAATCCAGAGCTCGAGATCCGGGTTTATTGGATTTTTTACAAGAACCATTATATCGACGCCATTGAGGGCATTAGATATTTCCTGGACTGTGAAAGGATTAACAGATGTCCGGGCCCCGATCCAGAGCATGTCGATCCCGTATTTGAGCGCTTCATAGACATGTCTTTCATTTGCCACCTCTGTACCTACCATCAGGCCTGTTTCCTGTTTTACCCGTCTGAGCCATTTCAGGCCCTCCGAACCGATGCCTTCAAATGAATTCGGGCGGGTACGTGGTTTCCATATGCCTGCCCTGAATACGCAAACTTCCTTCATACTGGCAAGCTGACGGGCCGTTTCCATTACCTGTTCCTCCGTTTCCGCACTGCATGGCCCCGCAATAAGGAAAGGCCTTGTTTTGTAGCCTCTCCATTCAGTCACTGTCGTTATTTTTAATTCAGTTTCCATCGTGTATGAATTTTAGTTCAGAATCTTTCTTATTTTGTTTGCCTCCTCCATCAGGGCCTTTAGCCCCTCTTTGTCATGTTCTGCTATCATTTTTCTGAAGAGGTTCATTTTTTCAATGTAATTATCCATAACTTCAATTATGTATTGTGAGTTCTCAAGGAATATCGGAGCCCATGTGTCGCCGTTGCTTTTCGCGAGACGAACTGTGCTTTCAAAGCCTCCGCCTGCCAGAGCCAGGATGTTCTGTTCCTTGCGTTCCTTGTCAAGTACGCTGAGGGCCAGTGAGAATGATGTTATGTGTGAAATGTGCGACACATATGCAACATGGACATCATGATCGCTCGAGTTCATGTACACCTTACGCATGTTCAGAATATCGAGCATCTTCTCAATCAGCCGCAGTGCATCCTTGTCGCTGAGCTCGGGATCGCATATGATTGCTGTCTTATAGTCGAAAAGCCTGCCTATAGCGGCAAGGGGCCCTGAAAATTCAGTACCTGCCATAGGATGAAGGGCAACATATCTTCCCCTGTTGGGATGGCCTGCCGAGACCCTGGCGATCCTGCCTTTGGTTGACCCCATGTCGGTTACAACTTTGGAAGTGCCGTTTATCCTGTCAAGGATTCCGGGAAGCATCTCACAGTTGGCATCAACAGGGGTGCTCAAAATTATCAGGTCGCTTCTGTCGACGGCGTTCTCAAGTTCATCAGTTTCGTCAACAAGCCCGCATAATTGTGCGATATTACGGTGTTGAAGATTTGAATCCACCCCAATTATCTTATCGGTAAATCCGCGTTTACGGAGATCGATCATAAGCGATCCTCCTATAAGTCCTATGCCTACTACAGCAATTGTCATTTGTCTGGGAGTTTGTGGTTACCAGCTTCTTTTTGCCAGATGTTTAGTAAGAAGTTGTTGTACCGAATAAAAACACTATTTGTAAAAATTAAAATTTCAAAGATAAAATTCTTTCCTTTGCTTCTTTCAGCCTGCTGTTTTCAGCACACAATGAGATCCTTATGTACCTTTCTCCGCGGCTTCCAAAGATAAACCCCGGAGTGATGAAAACCAATGCCTTAGTGAGTATCTCTTCTACAAACGACTCACATTTTTCTATACTGTCGGGTATTCTTCCCCACAGAAACATTCCCGACTGGCTTTTATCGTAAGTGCAGCCCAGGATCTCCATTATCGATTCAGCGGTCTTTCGCCTTTCGGCATAAGCTTCATTTATCTTTTCATACCATGATTCCGGATTATTGAGGGCTTCGACCGCCGCAAGCTGAAGAGGGAGGAACATGCCTGAATCCATATTACTCTTGACTTTCAGTATGTTCCTGATGTATTCACTGTTACCGGCCACCATGCCTATCCTCCATCCGGCCATGTTGTGTGATTTGCTAAGTGAATTCATTTCCAGAACTGTTTCCCGGGCACCTTCAGCTGCCAGAATACTCAGATAATCATTATTCAGGATGAAGCTGTAAGGATTATCATTTATAAGGAGTATTCCGTGTTCGCGTGAAAAAGCGGTCAGGTTCCTGAAAAGCTTCATTGAAGCCCTGGCCCCGGTCGGCATGTTTGGGTAGTTGGCCCACATCACCTTTACTTTTGAGAGATCACTTTTTTCGAGCGATTTTAGATCGGGCTGCCAGTTGTTCTCCTCTTCAAGGTCATAATACCTGATCTTTCCGCCAACAAGATTAGTAACCGACGAATATGTCGGATATCCCGGATCGGGGACCAGTACTTCATCGTCGGGATCGACAAATGCCATGCTTATATGCATTATGCCCTCCTTGCTTCCCAGGAGGGGCAGAATTTCGCTGTCGGGATCGAGGTGTACGCCGAAATATTTCCGGTACCAATCCGAAAGTGCCTTTCTGAGGGCAAGGCTGCCATTATAACTCTGATAGCCGTGCACATTTTGTTTACGGGCCTCAGCTGCAAGCCTCTCAATAGTGTTTTCTGATGGAGGCTTGTCGGGGCTTCCTATGCCAAGGCTTATAACATCAGCGCCTTCTCTGCGCATCTGGTCGATCTGACGCAGTTTTGCAGAGAAATAGTATTCCTGAACAGATTCCGTTCGTTTGGCAGGTTTAACTTTCATACAGCATGTCTCCTTTATTGTAAACTCCAAGAATTTCAAGATTGTTTGTAAGATTCTGCAGAACCGATTCAATCTTTTCAACAGTGATGTCACCGGGCAGTTCCAGATCGAGATAGAACATATACTCCCAGTCGCCATTCAGCCTCGGCACCGATTGTATTTTTGAGAGGTTGATATTCATCTCCGCGAGTTTTACCAGCACGGCGGCCAGAGATCCGGGCTTGTGCCCTGTGGCAAAGCATACTGAGACCTTATTACCGTTCCTGTTCCCTTTTTCAGGATTCCCGACAACCAGGAACCTTGTATAGTTTCTCGGATATGTTTCAATCCCCTCGGCAATGATCTCGAGGCCGTAGATCTCCGCGGCATTAGCAGATGCGATAGCCGCAATTTTCCTGAGCCTGTGTTCAGCGATCAGCTTTGCGCTTCCTGCAGTGTCGTCTGTCTCGACAAGAGTGATTTCCGGATACTTGTTAAGAAATTCCATGCATTGCGACAGGGCTATGGGATGTGACCTTATCTGCCTGATATCATGAATTGTCTGGCCCGGAAGCGCCATAAGATTCTGTTTTACCCTGAGATTATGCTCTCCAAGCATTTTGAGCCCCGATTCCCTTATTAAGGTATAATTGTAGAGTATGCTTCCTGATCGGGCATTTTCGATTGCCATCATGGCATAATCTGCTTCGCCTTCAATAACCTTTGCCAGGGTAAGGTCGAAGGTGGAGCAAGGAACAATTTCTATTTCGTCGTAGCAAAAGAACTGCCTTGCCGCTACCTCATGGAAACAACCCTTTTCTCCCTGTATTGATATTTTCATCTTATTGATGTATTAAAAAGCAAGGGTCCCTTTCGGGGACCCTTGCTACCATTTATATCTTTTGCATGTATACAACAATCCCCTTTATTTCTTTTTGTAATAAAAAAAGAAAAAGAAATAGAAGAAGTTGTTGTAAATAATATTCATAATTCGGGTTTGTTTGGTTACAAAAGTAATGTAAAATTCACAATCAGCAAACAATTTTAAGATTATTTTAAAACAGGCAGAATTTTATACTTTACGGTTTAACATAGCCGACACCGGGGTTTATGAACCTTCAGCCGTCAGCATGTATTGAAGTTATTTGGCTTTATGTCTTGACCGCAGTACTTCTTCAATGTCGGTGAAGGATGTGTTTTTTGTCTTGAGGAGTATAAGGAAATGATACAGCAGGTCGGCAGCTTCATTTCTGAAAAGCTCATTGTTTTGATCCTTTGCCTCGATGACAAGTTCGACAGCTTCCTCACCGACTTTCTGGGCGACTTTGTTAATTCCCTTTTTGAATAGTTTGTTTGTATAGGAGTCTTCAGCATTCTGATCGATTCTTTGGCTGATGATCTGTTCGAGCTGATAAATGAAACCTTTTGAAGGTTCATCTCCGAAACATGATTTACTTCCTGTATGGCACACCGGTCCGGCCGGTTCGACTTTGATTAGAATGGTATCGTTGTCGCAGTCGGCAGTTATTTCTTTAACATACAGAAAGTTGCCCGATGTTTCCCCTTTTGTCCAGAGGCGGTTTCTGGAACGGCTGAAGAAAGTCACCTTGCCTTCGGAGATGGTAAGGCTGAGGGCTTCTCTGTTCATGAATCCTGTCATAAGGACCTGTAGGGTTGTATAATCCTGGATAACCGCGGGGACCAGGCCGTTACATTTATTGAAGTCTATATTATTCATATATATTGTGTTTAGGGCTAATGCCCGGTTAAATCTGTATCCGTTAGCTCCGGTTTTCTGTTCCCGGCAGGCATAAATGCCAGTCTGGGGTGGGAGACACGGGCGGGGGCCGGATTCGGCCCTCATATCCTGACATTTATTCCCCTGGCTGCCAGGTATTTTTTCAATTCAGGGATCTCTATTTCGCCGTAATGAAAAATACTTGCAGCCAGAGCCGCACTGCAAGACGTTTTCATGAACACATCCCTGAAATGATCCATGGTTCCCGCGCCGCCGGAAGCTATAACAGGTATACTGACAATATTGCTTACCTCAGATGTAATGCCGAGAGAGAAACCCGATTCCGTTCCGTCGGCATTCATGGAAGTAAGCAGTATCTCGCCGGCTCCATGTCTTTCAGCTGTCAGGGCCCAATCTTTCGTTCTGACACCAGTGGGAGTGCGTCCTCCGTCAATAAGAACAAACCATTCATTGTTTACCATTCTTGTATCAATGGCCACAACTACACACTGGCTTCCAAACTGCTTTGACACCTGTGTAATAAGCTGGGGGTTTCTGAAGGCTGAGCTGTTGATGCTTACCTTATCGGCTCCGACATTAAGGAGAGCAGCCACATCATCAATAGTTTCAATACCTCCGCCCACGGTGAACGGGATGTTTATTTCTTCCGCTATTCTTCTGACAAGTTCAGCCAGTGTCTTCCGCTTCTCGACAGTTGCGGTAATATCCAGGAATACAAGCTCATCAGCCCGTTGATCAACGTATCTCCCTGCGAGTTCAACAGGGTCGCCGGCATCACGGATATCAATGAAATTAACACCCTTGACTGTCCTTCCGTCCCTTATATCCAGACATGGTATAATCCTTTTCTTCAGCATAGCTTCCCCAGTTCTTTAAGATCCAGCAATCCCTCGTACAAGGCTTTTCCAATAATGGCGCCTTCACATCCGACAGCATCGAGTTCGGCCAGCTGGTCAATGGTTGAGATCCCCCCGCTCGCGATAAGCCTTATACCCGGGATTTCAACTATCTCCTTATAAAGTTCGGTTGCCGGTCCGTTGAGCATGCCATCTTTATCAATATCAGTACAGATTGTATATGTCATTCCTTTTGACATGTAAGCCGATATAAATGTTTTGATATCCTTGTCAGAGTTTTCGATCCATCCTTCAGTTGCTATTTTACGGTCCTTTGAATCGGCTCCCAGGATTATCTTTCCGGCACCATGCTTTTCGAGCCATTTAAGTACCAGAGCCGGATTATTAACAGCTATGCTGCCGCATGTTACCTGTTTTGCTCCGCTTTCGAAAGCGATCCTGAGGTCATCATCTGACCTTATACCGCCGCCAAAATCGATTTCAAGATTTGTCGCCGACGCGATCTTCTCCAACAGTCGGTAATTCACAACTTTTTTGTTCAGGGCTCCATCGAGATCCACAAGGTGGATATATTTCAAGCCATTATCCTCGATCTGTCTTGCTATTTCAACAGGGTTCCCGCTATAAACCCTGGCTGTCGAAAATTCACCTCTGGAAAGTCTGACGCACCTTCCGCCAATTATATCGATTGCAATTATGATCCTCATAATTTAAGAAAGTTAAGCAGTATTTTTATTCCTGTGTCAGCGGATTTTTCAGGATGGAACTGTACAGCATAAAAGTTATCCCTGTGCATTGCGGCGCTGAACGGCAGAACGTAATCGCAGATTGCGGAAGTGTAATCAGTAAGCTCGGCATAGTAGCTGTGAACAAAATAAACGTCCTCATCGGGGTTTACCCCCCTGAACAGATCTCCTTTAAGGGCTGAGAAGTTGTTCCATCCCATATGAGGCACCTTGTCGAACGGAGGGAATTTCTTTACGACAGAATCAAAAATTCCAAGGCATTTGGTGTCGTTTTCATCCGAATATGTGCACATCAGCTGGAGGCCAAGGCAGATTCCCAGAACGGGCTGCTTAAGCCCGGTGATAACCCTGTCGAGGCTTCTTTCCCTCAGATACCGCATGGCGCTTCTTGCTTCACCTACACCGGGTATAATAAGTTTTTCGGCCGAAGTTATTTCATCAGGATCATCGGTGACTATGCTTTCGTAACCCAGCCTGGCAAGAGCGTTTCGCACCGACCGAATATTCCCTGCATTATATTTTAAGACAGCGATCATAATATTCCTTTTGTTGATGGCAGATTGCAGCTTCCATACTTTCCAACGGCCATTTTCAGGGCTTTGGCGAATGATTTAAACACAGCTTCGATCATGTGATGGTCGTTTTCACCCTCTGCCCTGATATTAAGGTTGCATTTTGCGTTGTCGCTGAACGATTTGAAAAAATGGAAGAACATTTCTGATGGTATTCCGCCGGTCGTGCCGTGCCTGAAGCTGACATTCCAGACGAGCCATGGACGGCCGCTGAGGTCGATAGCGGTCTGGGCAAGTGAATCATCCATTGGGAGAAGGAATCCGTATCTCTCTATTCCTCTTTTACTTCCAAGGGCTTTTGAAATACATTCTCCAAGAGCAATGGCTGTATCCTCAATAGTATGGTGCACATCCACATGCAGGTCTCCTTCGGCCTTGATTTTCAGGTCTATCTCTGCGTGCCTGGCAATCTGTTCAAGCATGTGATCGAAGAATCCGATTCCGGTTGAGATTTCATTTTTCCCTGTCCCGTCAAGGTTTAACTCGACATGGACCTTGGTTTCTCCTGTATTTCTCTGAACGGATGCCATTCTTGAAAGTGTTGTCAGGAACCTGTATACTTCATTCCAGTCGTTTGTGCAAAATGCTGCACCTGGATGTTTCGTTTCGCTGAAAAATATGGCTTTGCAGCCAAGGTTATCGGCAAACTGAATATCTGTCACCCTGTCGCCGATAACATATGATGCTCCCAGGTCAATACCCTGCGACAGGTATCTGGTAAGCATGGCGGTTCCGGGTTTGCGTGTGGGCTTGTTATCCTCAGGCATACTCCTGTCGATGAATACTTCTGCAAAGACTACGCCTTCGTTTTTAAGTATCTGGAGCATTTTGTTGTGTGATGGCCAGAACATCTCTTCAGGGAACATTTCGGTCCCCAATCCGTCCTGGTTAGTAACCATTACAAGTTCGAAATCGGTTTGTCTGGCGATTCCTGAAAGTGCCGTGACAGCGCCCGGCAGAAACTGAAAGTCCTCAACCGTATCGGCCAGACCGTTTGCCGGTTCGGCAAGAATGGTCGAATCCCTGTCGATGAATAAAACCTTCTTCATATTTTTATTTGCCGCATTGTTTTTAAAAGTGCATTGTTTTCTCTCATGGTCCCAACTGTTATACGGATACAACCAGGCACCATCTTGTTCCTGTTTCTCACGATGATCCCTTTGCCGGCAAGAAAAGAATAGACAAGATCTGCATCTTTTGTTTTAACAAGAAGAAAATTCGAATCTGACGGATAGACTTTTTCAACGATATCCAGAGTCTTCAGGTTTCTTTCAAGTCTTGCCCTCTCCAACCTGATCCTTTCCACTTTTTTCAAAACGGAATCGTTATGTCTGATCGCTTCAAGGACAGCATTCTGGTTTATTGAACTTATGTTGTAAGGAGGTTTCAGTTTGTTGAAAATGTTAACAATGGAAGTATCCATGAAAGCCATTCCCACCCTGACGGCAGCCATACCCATAGCCTTGCTGAATGTCTGCATGACGATAAGGTTATTATATTTGTCCAGAAGAGTCAGAAACGAGGGTTGTCCTGCAAAATCTATATAGGCCTCATCGATGACGACTATTCCTCTGAATCCTGAGATGATGGATTCCACCCTGGACGGATCCATTGAATTTCCGGTGGGATTGTTTGGGCTGCAGATGAAGATGAGCTTCAGGTCAGGATCGTCGAGATGTGGTTCAACTGCCTGAAGGTCAATCTGGAAATCATTGTCAAGCGGGATTTTGACCAGTCTGACATCATTTATCCCCGAAGATACCTCGTACATTCCGTATGACGGCATGAAAGAAAGTGCCTTATCCTTTCCGGGGTTGCAGAATGCCCTGAAGCACAGGTCAATTATTTCATCGCTGCCATTTCCCAGAAATATATTTCCCTCCGCGACTGACTTAATCCTGCTTATGGCCGATTTAAGCCTGCGCTGATAAGGATCAGGATAACGGTTCAGAGTGCCATAGGGGTTTTCATTGGCATCCAGAAATATCCCTGATTCTCCTTTGTATTCATCTCTTGCACAGGAGTATGGGATGAGACGTCTTATGTTTTCCCTGACCAGGGAGTCTATATCAACCATTTTTCAGAGTTTTTAGCCGCAGGGTCACTGCATTTCTATGTCCCTGCAGAAGTTCTGCACCGGCCATCTTTTCAATGGCAGGTCCAATTGATTTCATTCCGTTGTCGGAGATCTCCTGGAATGTTATTTTTTTCACAAAGCTTTCGGAAGAAACGCCGCCCATGCTTTTTGCAAACCCTCCGGTAGGAAGAGTATGGTTAGTGCCTGATGCATAATCGCCTGCACTTTCACAACTGTATTTGCCGAGGAACACTGAGCCTGCATTCCTGACTTTGTCGGCAAGCAGATGCGGGTCGCCCGTTGAAATAATAAGATGCTCAGGTGCATAAAGGTTGCTGAATTCCATACATTCATCAAGTGTTCTTAGCAGGATGAACCGGCTGTTCTCCAGCGATTTAAGAGCAATATCCTTTCTTGCAAGCTGTTCTGCCTGTTTTTTTGTCTCCTTCATTGCCGACTCAAGAAGATCATAATTGTCGGAAACCAGTAATACCTGGGAATCAGGGCCATGTTCAGCCTGTGACAGAAGATCGGCAGCGACGAAAGAAGGATCCGCGTCATTTCCGGCAATAACAAGCACCTCGCTGGGGCCGGCGGGCATATCGACAGGAGTTCCTTCGAGCTGTGCCATTTCCTTGGCTCTGGTCACATACCGGTTCCCCGGACCAAATATTTTGTCGACTTTCGGGATAGTTTCTGTGCCGAATGCCATTGCAGCAATTGCCTGGGCACCGCCAACCCGGTACAACTCAGTTACTCCGGCATAATATGCTGAATAAAGTATGAGAGGGTTAACATTGCCGTTCCTGTCAGGGGGTGTACAGATTATAACCCTTTTACACCCTGCGATCCTGGCAGGGATGGCCAGCATCAGCACGGTGGAGAAAAGAGGAGCGGTTCCCCCCGGAACATATAATCCGACACTGTCGATGGCAATATTTTTCCTCCAGCATTTTACACCGGGAGTTGTTTCCACCACATCTTCATCAATAAGCTGGGTCCTGTGAAATTTTGATATGTTTTCCCCTGCTGTGCTGATTGCCTTACGCAGCTCGTGGGGAATCGATTTAAGTGCTGATTCTGTTGCCGAGTCGGGTACTCTGAGGTTTTTGAAGACGGCGCCGTCATATTTTTCCGAAAGTTCAAACAGAGCTTTGTCTCCCTCATTTTTTACTTTTTCGAAGACTGACGCCACAACATTGTCGAGGTCTGCATTGTCAAAAGCAGGCCTTTTGCAAAGCGAGTTCCATGTTTCCCTACCGGGATATGAAATTATATTCATTCAATGGGAGTTGTTTAAAAAAGCTTCTATAGAACCATTTTTTCAATTGGAATGACAAGGATTCCCTGTGCCCCTGCATTTTTCAGCTGGTCGATCCTTTCCCAGAATTCATCCTCCTTCACGACCGAATGGATGCTGCACCAGCCTTTTTCTTCGAGAGGCAGGATTGTCGGACTTTTCATACCCGGCAGTATTTTGCATATCTGCGGAAGCGCCTCAAGTGGAGCATTAAGAAGAATGTATTTGTTTTCCCTTGCATTTTTAACTGCCCTTACCCTGAACAAAAGTTTGTCGAGTATTTTTTGCCTGCCTTCATCAAGGTTCCTGTTAGAGATGATGACTGCCTGGCTCTTCATTATTGTCACAACTTCCTTCAGTCCGTTGGTCATCAGTGTACTGCCTGAACTTACAATATCACATACTGCATCAGCCAGACCGATTCCCGGAGCTATCTCAACGCTTCCGCTTATCTCTTCGATCTCTGCAGTAATATTGTTCTCATTAAGGTAATTAGTCAGCAGTCGCGGATAGCTGGTAGCGATCTTCCTGTTACTGAAAAATTCCATCCCTGTAAAAACAGCTTCCTTTGGTATTGCCAGGCTCAGTCTGCATTGTGCAAACCCAAGCTTTTCAAGGATATCCACATCCTTGTTCTTCTCAAAAACAATGTTTTCACCCAGGATTCCGATGTCGGCAACCTGTTGTTCTACATACTGAGGGATGTCGTCATCTCGCAGGAAGAGGATCTCTACCGGGAAATTGACGGCATTTGTTTTTAGGACATCGGCACCGTTTGAAAATTTTATTCCGCATTCTTCAAGAAGTTTATGAGAGGTTTCACTTAACCGGCCTTTCTTCTGGATCGCGATTTTCAGATTACTCATTGTGTTTTATTTTTTTTGCCGGGCAGGCCGTGCGGGAATAAAAAACCCGCCTGATCTGCTCAGCCGGGTTCATGATATTTTAATTAACCGCATACCACTTTCATCCCGCCTGAGCGAAGCAACGAAAATGATGATGGTATGACTGAATTGCTGGCATTATTTCTGATTTGAAGGCAAAGATATTGTTTTTTTATGAATTATCACAAATCTGGCAAAATAAGTAACAATTATACTCTTTCTGCTACCAGATCTCCTACCTCGGTTGTGGAATAACCCATTTTTCCTGCCCCCAGGTCTTTCAGTCTGTTTGCAGTAACATCCATAATAGCATTTTCGATGGCTCTGGCGGCATTTATCTCACCAAGATGTTCGAGCATCATTCCTCCACATGCTATGGCTGCCAGCGGATTGATAACATTCAGCCCTGTATATTTGGGGGCTGATCCTCCGATAGGTTCAAACATTGACACACCTCCGGGGTTGATATTTCCGCCTGCTGCAATACCCATCCCTCCCTGGGTTATAGCCCCCAGATCGGTAATGATATCCCCGAACATGTTTGTCGTTACAATTACATCGAACCATTCAGGATTCTTGACCATCCACATGCAGGTTGCATCAACGTGGTAATATTCTCTTTTGATATCGGGATATTCGGCCTGTCCGATTTCATGAAATGCTCTTTCCCAGAGGTCGAAAACATAGGTAAGAACATTTGTCTTACCACATAATGCAAGGGTTTTTCTTTTATTTCTTTTTCGTGTATAATCGAAAGCATATCGGAGGCAGCGGTCAACCTGCATTCTTGAGTAAACCATATTCTGAACAGCTACTTCATCGGGGGTTCCCTTCATCATGACGCCTCCGCTTCCGGTGTAAACATCTCCCGAGTTTTCCCTTACGACAACATAGTCGATATGCTCAGGTCCTTTGTCTTTAAGTGGTGTTGCCACTCCGGGATAAAGTTTCACAGGGCGGAGATTTATGTACTGGTCAAGTTCAAACCTGAGCTTAAGAAGAATGCCCTTTTCGAGTATACCCGGTTTTACATCGGGATGGCCAATTGCTCCAAGGAATATTGAATCATATTGTTTAAGCTGTTCCGTTGCCGATTCAGGCAGAACCTCGCCGGTCCTCAGGTAACGCTCACCTCCAAAATCAAATTCATTAAAGTTGAGGCTGAATCCGAATTTTGAGGCAGCGGCGTTAAGTACTTTTCTTCCTTCCCTGACTACTTCGGGACCTGTTCCGTCGCCGGGTATCACAGCAATGTTGTAAGTTTTGTTCATAAGGCAGTTTTAATATTTATAATTCGTTTGTTGTGCTGACAAGCAGTTTATCAACTATCCGGATCTCGTTGTTTTCAACGATGTTCAGCATTTTTTCCGTGGCTTTTATCGCCGATTCTGTCTGGTCGACGTCGAGGCCTTTTGTCCTGAATTCCCTGTTCCTGAAATTCCATGTTATTACGGTTTCGACGAGTGCATCTGTTCTACCTCCGGGAGGAATTGATACTTCATAGTCGATAAGGGCAGGCAGTTCTTTTCCAAGCCTGTCGTAGATTATCCTTAATGCTTTCATGAATGCATCATACTGGCCATCGCCGGATGATGTTTCCTGGTAAAGATTACCGTCTATTTCGATCTGAACGCTTGCCGACGGTTTAAGACCGTAAGACAGCGAGAGAGAATAGTTCTTGATGAAGATCTTATAATCAGCCCTGTCATTTCCAAGTACGTCAGAGATTATAAAAGGAAGGTCCTCAGGGGTTACATCCTCTTTTTTATCACCAAGTTCTATCACCCGCTGAGTTACCTTCGCAAGCGATTCGGGGCTTAGATTAAGGCCGAGTTCCTCGAGATTTTTCTTTATTGTGGCCTTTCCCGATTGTTTTCCCAGCGCGTACTTTCTTCTCCTTCCGAACCTTTCAGGAAGGAGGTTGTTATAATAGAGGTTGTCTTTTGAGTCGCCGTCGGCATGGACACCGGAAGTCTGCGTGAAAACATTTTCTCCGATCACCGGCTTGTTAACAGGTATCCTTATCCCGCTGAACGTTTCGACAATCTTGCTTGCATTTGTAATCTGAAACTCGTCGACACCTGTTTCGGCATGCAGCTGATCATGAAGCACGCCTATTACGCTCGAGAGAGGAGCATTACCTGCCCTTTCCCCGAGCCCGTTGATTGTAGCATGAACCCCTTTGATGCCTGCTCTGACGGCTGAAAAAACATTTGCGACAGCCAGGTCATAATCATTGTGAGAATGGAAATCAAAATGAAGACCCGGGTATCTGTCAGTCACTTTTTTACAAAATGCGTATGTCAGGTCAGGATTAAGTATGCCAAGAGTATCAGGGAGCATAAACCTTGAAATATGCTGGTCTTTGAGGTTGTCGATCATATAAAAGACATAATCTTCTGAATTGATCATTCCGTTTGACCAGTCTTCCAGATAGATATTGACCTGCATGTCACGTTCTCCGGCCATCCTTATTATATCCCTGATATCTTCAACATGCTGCTCCGGAGTCTTCCTGAGCTGTTTTTCGAGATGGCGCAAAGATCCCTTGCACAGGAGGTTGATTACTTTGCCTCCTGCATTATGGATCCAGTCGAGGGAGATATCGCCATCGACAAAGCCAAGCACCTCCACTTTCCCGTGCATATTGTTCTGACGGGCCCATGCGGTGATAAGCTTTAGTGCTTCGAATTCGCCTGATGATACCCGGGCAGAAGCAACCTCGATACGGTCGACTTTTACATCCCTGAGAAGAAGGCTGGCTATATGCAGCTTTTCGAGCGGTGTATATGAAACTCCCTGTGTCTGTTCTCCATCTCTCAGGGTGGTATCCATTATTTCTATTCTCATTTTACCTGTTTTTTTCAGATTCAAATGAAGCGATCAGATCCTTCAGTCCGAGAAGATAGTCTATATCATCAAGCCCCTTTATAAGGCACTCTTTCTTGTAGGGGTTGATCTCGAAAAAGTGTGACTGTCCTGTTTCCGGGACAGTAATTGTTTGATTTTGAACATCAATTCTGACAATTGTTTCCGGATTTTTAAGAACCATGCTGAGAAGATCCTGGAGGAACTTTTCAGGTACGACAACCGGAAGCAAGCCGTTATTAAGGGCATTGTTCCTGAAAATGTCTGCGAAAAAGCTCGAGATAACTGCCCTGAATCCATAGTCATGTACGGCCCATACCGCATGTTCACGGCTCGATCCGCTTCCGAAGTTTTTTCCTGCCACCAGAATTTTACCTGAATATGCAGGATTATTGAGGACAAAATCCGGTTTCAGGTTTCCTGTCTTGTCAAACCTCCAGTCCCGAAACAGATTTTCTCCGAAACCTTCCCTTGATGTTGCGCTTAGGAATCTGGCAGGAATAATCTGGTCTGTATCCACATTTTCCAAAGGAAGCGGGACACATCTCGATTCAAGGATATTAAGTTTTTCTTTTGGCATTGGTTGAAAAATTTAGCTTGAATTTAATCAATAAATTCCCGGGGATCTGTTATTTTCCCTGTGATGGCGGCTGCTGCTGCTGTGAGAGGGCTTGCAAGGAGAGTTCTGGCTCCTGGTCCCTGGCGGCCTTCAAAATTCCTGTTTGATGTTGAGACAGCATATTTGCCTGCCGGTATTTTGTCATCATTCATTGCCAGGCATGACGAGCATCCGGGCTGCCGGAGTTCAAAGCCGGCATTTTTAAGTATTTTATCGATACCTTCCTTAATGGCTTGTCTTTCGACAGCTTTTGATCCGGGTACTATAAGTGCCGTGATATTGGATGCTTTTTTCCTTCCTTTGACAAGTCGGGCAAAAGCCCTAAGATCTTCAATTCTTCCGTTTGTGCAACTGCCCAGGAATATATAGTCGACGGGGTGTCCCGCGAGTTTCATTCCCGGAACAAATCCCATGTAGTCGAGTGCTTTCCGGAAGGAAGCATTATCATCGCCGGCCACGTCTTCCGGCACCGGGATTGAGTCGTCGATGGCTATTCCCATACCCGGATTTGTACCGAAGGTTATCATTGGTTTAATAAGGTCGCCATTGAATGTAAGTTCCCTGTCGAATCCGGCATCAGGATCGCTTTTAAGTTCTTTCCAGTTCAGGATCAGTGAATTCCAGTAAAAGCCTTCAGGTACGGAGGGCAGTTCTTTAAGATATCTGAAAGTCACCTCATCCGGAGCGATAAGCCCGCCCCTGGCGCCCATCTCAATGCTCATGTTGCAGATAGTCATCCTTCCTTCCATACTCAGACCAGAGATGACAGGTCCGGCATATTCAACAAAATAGCCTGTTGCTCCGCTTGTGGATATCTGCGAAATTATATACATGATCACATCCTTGGCAGTTACGCCTTTGTGAAGGCTTCCATTGACAGTTATCCTCATTTTTTTGGGTTTTGGCTGGAGGATACACTGGGTTGCAAGTACCATTTCAACTTCGCTTGTTCCTATGCCGAACGCTATTGCGCCAAAGGCTCCGTGTGTTGATGTATGGCTGTCGCCGCAGACTATTGTCATGCCTGGTCTTGTATAACCGAGTTCAGGGCCGATTACATGGACAATCCCGTTTTTCGGGTGATTCAGTCCGAAATATTCAATTCCGAAAGTTTTGCAGTTTTCAGCAAGTGCTTCTACCTGGTTTCTGGAAAGCTGATCCCGGATTGGTTTGTCCTGATCGGTTGTCGGTATATTATGGTCGGCAGTGGCAAGCGTTTTCCCGGGCCTGAAAACGGGTATTCCCCTCGCCCTGAGTCCGTTGAATGCCTGCGGACTGGTGACTTCATGAATGTATTGCTGGTCGATATAAAGGACATCGGGGCCTCCTTCAATTGACTTCACAACATGTGAATCCCAGATTTTATCAAAAAGTGTTTGTTTTCCCATTATTTGATTTTTGAAATAGCATCAATGAATGCCTCGACGGAGGCTGTAACTATGTCAACATTTGCGGCGAACCCGTAATATATTTTACCCTGGTGTTCGACCTGGATATGGACTTTCCCTATATCGTCGCTGCCTTTTGTAATTGCCTGGATAAGGAACTCTTCGAGGTGTACCGTCTTGCTTATCAGTTGTTTCACGGCTGTAAATGCGGCATCGATGGGTCCGTTGCCTGTCGAAGTCGAGGTATGTATTTCTCCGTTGATCTTAATTCCGACAGTGGCGACGGGTACCGCTGATTTACCGCATGCCACCTGCAGCAATTCAAGTTTAAGCGCTTTTTCTCCCGAAAAAACCTCACCTGAGAGAATACGGAGGTCCTCGTCATTAATCTCTTTCTTTTTGTCAGCAAGAATAAGGAAGCGGTGGTATATATCGTCAAGTTCTTCCTTTCCGAATGTATAGCCCAGGGCCTCAAGGCGGTGGTTAAGCGCTGCTCTTCCGCTGCGGGCTGTAAGGATTATTGATGATTCCTTGATACCCACTTCGTGAGGATCTATTATCTCATAGTTTTCCCGGTATTTCAGAACACCGTCCTGATGGATCCCTGAGGAGTGAGCGAAGGCATTTCTTCCGACAATAGCCTTATTGGGCTGTACCGGCATGCTCATGAGATTTGATACCAGCCTGCTTGTGCTGAAAATAAGTTTCGAATTGATTTCAGTGGTCAGTTTAAGGGAATGATGGCTTTTTATTATCATCGCCACCTCCTCGAGAGATGTGTTCCCGGCCCTTTCACCAATGCCGTTCATGGTTACCTCGACCTGTCTGGCACCGTTTACAATTCCCATGACGGTGTTGGCTGTAGCCATTCCGAGATCATTATGGCAGTGGGTCGAGATTACTGCTTTATGAATGTTGGAAACATTCTCTTTCAGAAATTTTATTTTTGCACCATACTCCTCCGGCAGGCAATAGCCGGTTGTGTCGGGAATATTTACAACTGTGGCCCCGGCATCTATAACTGCTTCAATTACCCTGGCAAGATATTCATTTTCGCTCCGGCCGGCATCTTCAGCATAAAATTCGACATCCTCAACGAATTTTTTAGCATATTTAACCGCATCCACGGCCCTCCTCAGGATTTCCTCGGGAGTGGTCTTGATTTTATATTGTATATGAAAAGGAGAAGTGCCGATACCGGTATGTATCCTTTTCTTTTTAGCGAATTGAAGAGCATCTGCTGCCACTTCGATATCCTTTTTAACGGCCCTGGTGAGAGCACAGATCACAGGGTTTGAAATTGCCTTGGAGATTTCCACCACGGATTTGAAATCCCCCGGGCTGGAAATGGGAAATCCGGCTTCAATCACATCGACGCCCAGGGCTTCGAGAGCCTGAGCGACCTGGATCTTTTCAACCGTATTAAGCTGGCAGCCCGGCACCTGCTCTCCATCCCTGAGCGTCGTGTCGAAAATTATTACCTTCTCTTCCATATTACAATAACTTGACTTATTAAACCTTTGTCGTTTTACCTTTATCTTTCGTCATTCTTTGCTCTTTGGTCTCAGCTTCCTTACTGCAGCTCCTGCTCTCCACAGTTCAGAATTGCCAAGTTCGCTGAGTTCTGCATCGAGTTTCTTTTTATAGTCGGGTGAACTTAAAGAATCTATCACCCTCTGGCATTCCTTGCCCGATTTTACCTTGTCGTAAAGGTCCTCAAAAACCGGCAAAACAGCCTGTTTGAATTTCGGGCGCCAGTCAAGGGCTCCTCTCTGGGCCGTTGCGCTGCAATTGGCATACATCCAGTCCATTCCTTTTTCATCTACCAGGCGGATAAGGCTTTGTGTAAGTTCCTCAACAGTCTCATTGAAAGCTTCTGAAGGAGAATGTCCGTTTTCACGCAGAACCTGGTACTGTGCATCCATTATGCCTGCAAGGGCACCCATAAGTACACCCCTTTCACCAGTAAGATCGGAATATACTTCTTTCTCAAATGTTGTAGGAAAAAGATAACCCGAACCGATGGCTATGCCGAGAGCAAGAATTCTTTCATTTGCCCTTCCCGTATAATCCTGAAATACTGAATAGCTCGAGTTTATACCTGCTCCGGCGAGAAAGTTTCTTCTCACGCTTGTGCCGGAGCCTTTGGGAGCACAAAGAATGACATCCACAAATTCTGGTGGTACAACACCGGTTTGTTCCTTATAGGTTATTGAGAAACCATGGGAAAAATAGAGAGCGTCTCCCTTTTTCAGGCAGGGTTTGATTTTTGGCCATAGAATTCTCTGAGCAGCATCTGAAACAAGATACTGTATAATGGTTCCTTTTGTGGCTGCTTCCTCAACGCTGAAAAGGGTAATGCCGGGAACAAATCCGTCGGCAACAGCTTTGTCCCAGTCGGCTTTGAACTCAGGTGCCTGGCCGACAATGACATTTATACCATTGTCTCTCATGTTCATGGCCTGGGCAGGCCCCTGCACTCCGTAGCCTATTACTGCAACAGTTTCGTTTTTAAGCACTTCGCGTGCTTTTTCAAGTGTAAATTCTTCTCTTGTAACAACGTCTTCAAGAATACCGCCGAAATCAATTTTTGCCATAGTGGTTAAGTTAATGTGTTATTTAAAATGTTAGTTATAAGCTTCAATTTTATCAGGTTTATACTGGTTTGCTTCATCCATTTCCTCGAGGTATGCATTCAGTTCCTTAACCTGTTTTGTTATTGCAACCCTTCCTGATCTTACGAACTGAAGCAATCCGCATGGTTCGAGTTCATGGAGAAGATTATTTATCTCAGTTTTGTGACCGGTTTTTTCAATGACCATGAATTCAGGAGATACCTCAAGTATTCTTGCGTAATGGGTGCGGACAATGTGATCAATTATATTTCCCGACATGAGTCCCTTGGTTTTCACCTTGAAAAGGGCTATTTCCTGATAAATTATCTCATCGGAAGTATGTACGAACACCTTAAGCACCTCTACAAGCTTCTGCATCTGCCTGGCAACCTTCTGGACCATTTCGGCAGTAGTCTTTACCACAAGGGTCAGCATCTGAACACCCTTTACTGCTGATTCCGATGCTGTAATGCTTTCTATGTTAATCTGCCTCCGGGTCAGTATTATGGTTATCTGACTGAGAATACCTATATGGTCCTCAGTGAAAAGCGAAATTGTGTATTCCTGTTTCATTTCAGTATTGTTTTTCCTGCTCTGTGGCTCTGATATCCTCCGTGTTTTCCCTGTTTTTCCAAGTCGTCTGTGTATGATCTTTGATAATAATGAATAAACAAGTGGTACTCAGAGCCGGTCAGTGGCATAATATTATTTATAAGTCAAAGTTACTTCTGACACAGAGGCTCCGGGTTCGACCATTGGAAGAACATTTGCCTCGTTGTCTATTTTAATTTCCAACAGGTACGGCCCTTCGGCTTTCAGCATTTCGGTGAGTGAATCAGCAAGATCCTTCCTCTCCGAAACGCTTTTTGCAGGGATGCAATAGCCTGAAGCTATTGTGACAAAGTCGGGATTGACCATTTCGGTTGATGCATATCTTTTATTGAAGAACATGTCCTGCCACTGGCGCACCATTCCAAGGAAACTGTTATTGAGTATGATAAGTTTGACAGGAACCTTGTAGTGAAGGATTGTGCCAAGCTCCTGGATAGTCATCTGGAAACCTCCATCACCAATAAAAGCAACCACCTGTTTATCAGAACGTCCGATCTTGGCTCCGATAGCGGCGGGAAGCCCGAATCCCATGGTACCCATGCCTCCTGAGGTTACAAGGCTGCCCGGAGTAGTAAATTCGTAGTAACGGGCTACTGCCATCTGATTCTGGCCGACGTCGGTAACGATTATGGCATCTCCCTTTGTAAGGCCGGATACCATTTTTATAACTTCGCCCATTTTAATCTTTCCCCCTTCGGGCCTGGTTTCAGGTTTTATAACTTTATCGTATTCAATCTTGTCACGGATCCTGAATTCCCTGATCCAGTATTCATAACTTTTCTTTTCAACAAGGGGAATAAGCTCAGTCAGTGCTTCTTTGGCATCGTTGTTGATTTCAATATCAACAATGACGTTTTTATTTATCTCTGCTTCATCTATTTCGATGTGAATTATTCTTGCATTTTTTGCATATTTTTTCAGGTTGCCGGTAACGCGGTCGTCGAAGCGCATTCCGATGGCGATAATAAGATCGGCCTCATTTGTAAGGGTGTTGGCTGCATAGTTTCCGTGCATTCCGAGAAATCCGGCGCACAGACGGTGTCCGGAAGGAAAAGCTGAAAGTCCCAGAAGGGTCATTGCCACAGGTATGCCTGTCTTTTCAGCGAACTGCAACAATTCCTTTTCGGCTCCCGAGATCAGTATTCCGTGTCCAGCCAGTATCAATGGTCTTTCTGCGTGATTTATCATAATTGCAGCCGATTCAATTTCTCTTCTGTGAAGCGGAATATGAGGATTGTAGCTTCTCAGGTAATTGCATTTCCTGTATTTGAAGTTAAGTTTTTCAAATTGAGCGTCTTTTGTTATGTCGATAAGCACAGGTCCGGGGCGTCCGGTTGTTGCTATATAGAAGGCCTTAGCAATGGTTTCAGGTATGTCCTGTGGTTTTTTTACCTGTGCGTTCCATTTTACAACAGGCATTGAAACACCAAGAATATCAGTTTCCTGGAAAGCGTCCGAACCGATAAGTGTAGAGACCACCTGGGCGGTGATGAAGACCACCGGTGCCGAATCGAGGTAGGCATTTGCAATACCTGTAACCAGGTTTGTGGCCCCCGGTCCGGATGTTGCAAAACATACTCCGGGCTTGCCGGTCACCATAGCATAAGCCTGGGCTGCATGCGCGGCTCCCTGCTCATGACGCGTGAGTATGTGCCTTATCTTATCCTGGTAATCAAGCAGCTTGTCATAAACGGGCATTATGGCGCCTCCGGGATAACCGAAGATGGTGTCGACGCCCTCTTCCATAAGGCATCTTAAAAGTGCTTCGGCGCCTGTGATATTTTCACCATTGCTTACCTGTTCATTAACCTGCATCATTTCGCTGTCAGTCATCATATGGTTGCATGTTTAATTTTGGAAGTTTTCCTGGTCACAGTAACTTGTTGTGCTTTGTTTGTTTCGTTTTTTGTGTTATTTATTGGTGAGCCTCTGTATAAGAAATACCAAATTTTTATCAGATGATTCTCACGGCTCCCTTGTCGGCCGAGCTTACTAACAGTGCATAAGCTTTGAGAGAAGGAGGGATATTGCGGTTTCTCTTTGACGGTTTGAAAGCGTTTTCCCCTTTTGCCCTTTCAGCTTCAAGTCTTTCCGAAAGTTCTTCATCGGAGAGCAAAACATTTATTTTCCTGCCTGTGACATCAATCTCAATAACATCACCGCTCCTGAGTACCGCAATTTCACCTCCTGAAGCAGCTTCCGGAGAAACATGCCCCAGGGATAATCCTGACGTGCCTCCTGAAAATCTTCCGTCGGTCAACAGTGCACATTTTTTATCGAGTAGTTTCGATTTAAGATAGGATGTGGGGTAAAGCATTTCCTGCATTCCCGGTCCGCCTTTTGGGCCTTCGTATCTTATGACCACCACATCACCGGATTTGACGGTTCCGTTAAGTATGCCATCCACAGCTTCATCCTGCGATTCGAAGATCACGGCAGGTCCCCTGAAAGTGAAAAGCGACGGATCGATACCTGCTGTCTTCACAATGCAGCCATCTCTGGCAATATTGCCATAAAGCACTGCAAGTCCCCCGTCCTTATTGTAGGCATTGGCGGTATTCCTTATACATCCGGCCACCCTGTCGGTATCTGTCTTTTCATATCGGTTGTCCTGTGATCCCAGCTGAAGGTTTCTTTTAAGCCCGGGTGCGCTCCTGTATAAATCAACAGCTTCGGCACTGACATTAGCGCTCATGAGGTCCCATGAATCTATTGCCTCTCTGAGTGTATTATAATCAATTCTTTTTACGGAAGTATCGATAAGGTTGTTTCGTTCAAGCTCACCCATTATTGACAGTATGCCTCCAGCCCGGTTTACATCCTGAATATGGTATTTTGAACTCGGTGAGACTTTGCAGATGTTTGGGATCTTTCTCGAGAGCATGTCAATATCTTTCATGGTGAAATCGACTCCGGCCTCATGGGCAACTGCAAGAAGATGAAGGACAGTATTTGTTGATCCTCCCATTGCAATATCAAGCGACATTGCATTGATAAATGCCTGGCGGGTGGCAATTGACCGGGGGAGTACACTTTCGTCGCCCTCATAATAGTATTTTCTTGTATTTTCCGTTATGAGCGCTGCTGCTTTTTCAAAAAGCTTCATCCGGTTTGAGTGTGTTGCAATGAGTGTTCCGTTTCCCGGAAGAGCCAGCCCGAGAGCCTCGGTAAGGCAATTCATGGAATTTGCAGTGAACATACCTGAACAGGATCCGCAGGTCGGGCATGCCATTCTTTCCATTTCGTCAAGGGAATCATCGGTTACTGAATCATCAGCAGCAGCAACCATCGCGTCTATCAGGTCAATATTGTTGCCGCGGAATACTCCGGCTTCCATCGGACCTCCTGAAACAAAGACAGCCGGAATGTTCAGCCTCATTGCTGCCATAAGCATTCCCGGTGTGATCTTGTCGCAATTCGTGATACATATCATTGCATCTGCACGATGTGCATTGCATACATATTCAACGCTGTCAGCAATCAGTTCGCGCGAGGGCAGAGAATAGAGCATACCGTCGTGGCCCATGGCAATTCCGTCGTCGATGGCTATCGTGTTGAATTCGGCCGCAAAAAAGCCCTGCTTCTCGACCTCTTTTTTAATCAGTTGACCGATGTCATGAAGATGAACATGTCCTGGTACAAACTGGGAGAAGGAATTAACAATGGCAATAACAGGTTTGCCAAACTGTTCCTCCTGCATTCCGTTAGCCCTCCACAGGCTTCTTGCTCCGGCCATATTCCTGCCGGTTACTGTAAGTGTGCTCCTGATCTTATTATTCTTCATCTCATTATTTTGTTAAAAAAAAAGCTTTCCGGCTGATCCGGAAAGCTTTCATAGTCTATATTGTACCATATTCCTCCCGGATCATTTGCCATAGGCAATAATAAGGACGAGGACAATAATATGGATTAAAGTTTTAAACACTTTTTTGTTTTAAATCGAGCGACAAAGGTATGTGAATTTTTAATATATCAAATAAAAAGCAGATTTTTTCTTCAATTTATTATAAATATCATAATTCTTCTGCCATTTTATCTGAACTGTTTAACATATTCCAGGAAGGCTTTCGCGCTTTTGTCGAGGTTTTCGATTGACCCTCCTCCTTTAAGCACTTCACACATTTCATATGCGATATATCCCTGATAGCCTATCTCTTTCAGAGCATTAATGAAGTTTTTATAATCAAGGAACCCTTCTCCGATTGGCACTGCCCTCATCTGAGATTCCTTACGGATATAATTTGTATGGTTAAGGTCGTAGGTATACCGCGGGAGTTCCTGATAATCAGCGGTTGTAGTATGAACGAGATATGGTTTCATTGTAAAGACAGCCTGTTTTATTTCATCGGCCGACAAACCTTCGAGCGTTGGAGACCAGCAATCGAATGCTGCCTTTACGTTGGGCAGATTGACTTCATCGAGCAGCCATTTCATCGCATCATGATGAACCGCGATGTCGTGATGATTTTGAAATCAGCCGGGTTCCCGGTCGGCAGCTTTTGTGCCGAAATGCTCAATATATTAAGCAAAATGAGTACAAGTAAAATGGTTCTCTTTGCCATGACACTGTTTTTGGATTTCTACGGTGAGAATAAAAGTAAGCCAAAGAATGATTACATGCAAATTAAAAGATATATCAGGTTGCACGTTGCCGGTTCAATCTTACAGGTAAGTCGCTCTCAGGCAAAGGCTGACCTGTAAGTTCATGAATTTTATTAATTTCAAACTGGTTCTTTCTGTCTCATTCTGGCTTACGAAAAAAAATCTTTGTTGCAACCGGTCTCGGCGGCTTAAAAAGCAGATTCAGATGAGCCCGGGGAGATCGGGAAAAAACAAGGTTGTTAAATTTACATGTCATGACAAAAGTCTTTACTGTTCTGTTCATTGCATTGCTGGTTTAGCCTTGTTTGATTTCACAAACGCCTGACCAGGTTTATAAAAGACCGTTGAAAGAAGTTCTGACTGAAATTGAACAGAATCATAACATAAAACTCCTATACAATGGGAGCCTCGTTAATGGAGTGGATGTCCTGTCCCCGTCATGGCGATACAGGATCAGCACTGAGGAAACGCCTGCCAATATTCTCCTTCCCATCGATATGGCCTTTACAAAACAGGATGAAAATACTTACCAGATCTCAAAATATGCTTATTATGTAGTGAGCTGCACAGAACCGGACTTGTGCTTACAATGCCGACCCTGAACTCGGTCAGGGGCATCGATTTTCTTACATCACTTCCTTATGTCGGCAAAAGCCGGATTGGCATTACGGGTGAATCAGGAGGGGGCACACAGACTTTTCTGGCTACTGCCGTTGATGACAGGATAACAGTCAGCGTGCCTGTTGTTACGGTATCTTCCTATTTCTATGGCGGATGTCACTGTGAAAGCGGTCTGCCCGTTCATTCATGCACTGAAGCAGGAACTGCCAGCGCAGAAATGACTGCAATGGCTGCGCCAAGGCCCATGCTTGTGATCTCTGACGGCAGCGACTGGAAACAGGAAGAACCCGAAACGGAATTTCCCTATATTAAGAAGGTTTATTCTCTTTACGACAAAGCCGAAAATGTTGAGAACATGCATCTGAAGTCGGAAGGGCACGACTATGGACAGTAAAAAGATTTGCCATGCAAGTTTTTATGGTACGTCATCTGGGACTGAACGTAGATGCTGTGAGGGATAGAACCGGAAATTCTGATGAGTCGGAAGTGACAGTTGAAAAATATGACAAACAGCTTGTATTCGGCAAAAAGGGTGATCTTCCTGCTGGTGCCGTAAAAGGGGAGAAGGCAATAAGGGAAGTTTTGCAGTCGTTGCAGAAGGGAAAATAAAAATTCCTATTTTTACAACTGATAATGTTCATTGCATTACTGCACACCTGAAAAACTTTATTTTTAAATATTAATCATCAAAACCAGCAAAATGAAAAAAAGAACCATTATCTCAGTAATTATGTTGCTGTTTGTCAGCAGTATGTTTATCACAACATTTGAATCATGCAAGAAAACCCCGCACAAGAACATCGGTCTGCAGCTTTATTCGATCCGCGACTCAATTATGAGGGATATTCCCGGCGCTATTGCCAAGGTTGCCAGGATGGGCTACACCTTTGTTGAACCGGCCGGTTATCGCGATGGCAAATTTTACGGCATGGATCCTGCTGCTTTCAAAGCCCTTTGCGATGAAAACGGTCTGCCGATACTCAGCTCACATACCGGACAGTCACTGCCTGATTCAGCAAACTGGGATAAGGTGATGGCCTGGTGGGATGAATGCATTGCTGCCCACAAAACAGCTGGCTGCAAATATATTGTACAACCGTCAATGGGAAGAGAAGCATACAGAAGCCTCGACACCCTTAAAAGATATTGCGATTATTTCAATACAATCGGCGAAAAATGCAACGCTGCCGGAATCCGTTTCGGATATCATAATCACGACAGGGAATTCTCGACACAGCTTGAAGGTCAGACTATTTATGACTTTATGGTTGAGAATACAGACCCTTCAAAGGTCATTTTTGAAATTGACCTTTACTGGGCAGTTGTAGGCGGAGCCAATCCGGTTGATTATTTTAATAAATATCCGGGAAGGTTCGAACTGTGGCATATCAAGGACAAAGAGGAAATAGGCGCAAGCGGTATGATGGATTTTGCCTCAATCTGGGCAGGAGCTGAAAAATCAGGTATGAAATACGGCGTAGTGGAAGTTGAAAGATACAATTTTGATGTCTATACAAGCTGTCAGAAAAGCATCGACTTCCTGAACGCAGCTGAATATGTAAAGATGCCTCTTTAGAAAGGCGGTTCAGAACCATGAAATTAAGGATTATAAACCTGCTGTTGCTTCTTTCTGTTTTTTCAGGATGCAGCAGCAGGTATTATTCTGAGAATGATTATCCGTCAATCCTGAAAATTGACTCTCACATCCATATAGACAGTGATAAAGGATATTTCGAAGAAGCGGCACTTGCTGACAATTTTGCCCTTATAACCCTGGGCGTTGATCATGGCGATTCAGCAAGTGTAAGCCGCCAGCACGAGAATGCTGTATTATCATCACAAAAATTCCCGGGAAGGGTCTTCTATGGTCCCACATTTTTTTTCGATACCGTAGGCTGGGGAACTCCTGAATGGAGCAAAAAGGTTATCTCCTCTCTTGAAAAAGATCTCCGACAGGGCGGCATTACCGTCAAGATCTGGAAAAATATCGGGATGACTGTCCGCGACAGGTCAGGGAAATTCATAATGGCAGACAACCCTGCCCTTGATCCCGTATATGATTATATTCAGGGAAGGGGCCTTCCCGTAACAGGACATCTGGGAGAACCCAGGAACTGCTGGCTTCCGCTTGACCAGATGACTGTAAGCAACGACAGCAGTTATTTTGCCGAAAACCCGCAGTATCATATGTTCCTGCATCCCGAGTATCCTTCATATGAGGACCAGATAAACGCAAGGGACAACATGCTGGCAAAACATCCTGGTCTTGTTTTTATCGGATGTCATCTCGCCAGCCTTGAATGGAACGTTGATTCGCTTGCAAAACGACTCGACAGATTCCCGAATATGGCAGTCGACATGTCTGCAAGGATATGTCACCTCCAATACCAGTCTGCAAAAGACCGGAGAAAGGTCAGGGATTTTTGTATCAAATACCAGGACAGGCTTTTATATGGAACTGATACTGGCGACTCTGGCAGATCCGATCCTGAAAAATTCCGACAGAGCATGCACGAAACATGGCTTGATGACTGGAAATATTTTGCTACAGATGAAGAAATGACTTCTGATAAATTCAGTGGCACTTTCACGGGACTGAAGCTTCCAAAAGAAGTCATCAACAAGATTTATAATGAAAATGCCGTCAAATGGTATAAACTTAAATTAAAATGAGCGACAATATGAATTCACGCCGGAACTTTATCAAAAAGGCAGCAATCGGTACAGTTGCTGCTATTGCCATCCCCGAGATTCTTTCAGCCTCAACGGCGAAAGAAAGAATAAAGGAGATCAAACTTTCAAAAGGTCAGGTGATACTTTTTCAGGGAGACTCCATTACGGATTCGGGAAGAAATAAAGAAGATTCGGGATTTAACACAAGCCGCAACCTGGGTTCAGGTTATCCTCTGCTTGCAGGAGCAGCCCTCCTGAACAAATATGCGGAACTCAATCTTAAAATTTACAACAAGGGCATCTCAGGGAACAAGGTTTTCCAGCTTGCCGAAAGATGGGATAAGGACTGTCTTGAACTTAAACCTGATGTACTTAGCATTTTAATAGGAGTCAATGATATCTGGCATAAGCTTAATGGTAATTATGACGGGACCGTTGATATTTACAGGAGGGATTACATTGCACTTCTTGAACGTACCTTAAAGGCTCTTCCGAACGTTAAGCTGATAATCTGTGAGCCATTTGCCGTTAAGGGTGTGAAAGCTGTCGACGATAAATGGTATCCTGAGTTCTATGATTATCAAAAAGCTGCAAAGGACATCGCCATTCAGTTCGGGGCTGTCTTTATTCCGTATCAGAAAATCTTTGATGAGGCTCAGAAAAAAGCTCCGGGAGCATACTGGACCGGCGACGGCGTTCACCCTACACTCGCCGGGGCACAGCTGATGGCTAAAGCATGGATGAAAGCCATAAAATAAATGGGAAATCTGTCGAATATGCATAGTATAACCCGACGTGGATTCTTGCGCCGGACAGTCTCTGCCGGGATGGGTGTTGCAGCCTTCAGGTATTTGCCTGAGCAGCCTTCATTGTCAGCATCTTCAATGAGATTTGGCCTTGTAACTTACCAATGGGGCAGAGACTGGGACCTTCCCACGCTTATAGCCAACTGCGAACTGGCCGGTTATGAAGGACTGGAATTAAGGACGGGGCATGCACATAAAGTAGAATCGAACCTTACGGCTGCCCGGCGGGCTGATGTGAAAAAGCGTTTTGCCGACAGCAAAGTAAAATGTATTGGTTACGGGTCTAACTTTGAATACCACAGTCCCGATCCGAAGATACTCCGGGACAATATCGAAAAGACAAAGGAATATATTATCCTTTGCCATGATATAGGTGCAACAGGCATAAAGGTTAAGCCCAACGATCTTCCGGCTGATGTGCCAAGAGAAAAGACAATCGCGCAGATCGGTGCATCTCTTAATGAAATAGGCAGATTTGCAAGCGGTTACAACCAGATTGTGAGGGTTGAGGTACATGGCAACCTTACACAGGAAATTCCAAATATGAAAGCCATTTTCGATCACGTCTCGGAACCTGATGTGAAAATATGCTGGAATTGCAATGATCAGGACCTTCTGCCTCCCGGACTTGAAGGTAATTTCAACACCCTGAAGAAATGGTTCGGTGATACAGTTCACGTTCGGGAGCTTAATGAGGGAAATTATCCTTATCAGGAGCTTTTTAAACTGCTCAGGGGAATAAATTATGATGGTTGGATATTGCTTGAAGCACGCACTGAACCAGCCGACCGTGTTGCAGCAATGAAGGAACAAATGAGTGTCTTTAAAACCATGATCCGGTGAGTGTTTTTCACTGCACCCTGCAGCCGGTAACAATTAACATAGTAACATAAACACAAAAACATAAATATCAATGACCAACAGACGGAATTTTATAAAGACCACGGCACTAGGTGCAGCGGGTTTTACAATAGGGGGGATGGGACTTGGCCCCAGGTCCTATGCTTCGGTAATAGGTGCAAATGACCGGATCAACATGGCTGTTGTCGGAGTCCGCAGCCGCGGGAGGGACCATATCAATAACTGGAGTCTGCTGAAACACAACCGCAATGTCAGGATTAAGACAATCTGCGATGTTGATGAACAGTTCTTTGCTCCTGCAATCAAGCTTGTACAGGAAAAATCGGGAGATACTCCCCTGACAGTATGGGATATGCGCAAGGTGTTTGAGGACAAGGACATTGATGCAGTTTCCTTTGCAGTTCCGAACCACTGGCATGCATTAAGCGCAATCTGGGCCTGCCAGGCCGGCAAACATGTTTATGCTGAAAAACCCACCAGCCATAACCTGTGGGAAGGGAGAAAAATGGTGGAGGCTGCCGCTAAATACAATGTCCGTGTACAAACAGGATGCCAGAACAGATCTATCGCAAACGTGATAGCTGCCATAAATTTCCTTCACAACGGAGGCATAGGTGAAGTATTCATGGCCAAGGGATTATGCTATAAACCGCGTGATTCTTTCGGAATTGCACCCGATGGTAATCCTCCGGAATCACTTCATTACGATATGTGGCTGGGTCCTGCACCTTACCGTCAGTACAATGAAAAGAGGGTTCACTATAACTGGCACTGGTTCTGGGCCACCGGCAACGGAGATACCGGTAACCAGGGACCGCACCAGTTTGACATTGCACGCTGGGGCCTGAATAAAAATGAGCACCCTGTTACCATATACTCCATGGGAGGCCTTTATGGTATCGACCCTGCCGAATGTGCACAGGAGACTCCGAACACACAGACATCTATGTTCAAATACAAGGATGGAAAAATTCTTGAGTTCGAAACAAGGGGAAGATATACAAATGACGAATCGAGCCTTGGAATAAGGATTGGAAATATCTTCTACGGAACCGAAGGTTATCTTGAACTCGACGGCGATACATGGAAAGCCTTCAGGAAAAGGGAAAAGGAACCATTTGCAGGATCACAGACAAGCGAAGGCAGGCCGGCAGATCCCACGTTCCTTGCAGCTCCCGGAGGTTCGGATCATTTTGCAAATTTCCTTGATGCGATCCGCTCAGGTAAAGATGAGACCCTTCATTGCCACGTCAGCGAGGGACATTTGTCATCTTCTCTTCCACTTCTGGCAAATATATCCTATCTCCTCGGAAGGCAGCTCACATTCGACGGGGCGAGGGAGAAATTTGTCAATGACAGGGAAGCTGATGCTTTGCTTACAAGGGAATATCGTAAACCTTATATTGTTCCTGAAAAGGTCTGACAGCTTTTAACTTATTTTTCCATATAAATAAAAGACTCATGGGAGCTCGTAATCCCGGTCTCTGTGTTATCTGCAACCCGGCAGTGAGAATCGCCATTCTGCTCTTTGTGCATCTGATGCTTAACTGCAACAGTGCATTTTCGCAGGACGATCTTAACGTGATCCGTGGCAAATGGCTCGTCTATAACGATGCACAGGATTTTCTTTATTCACATCTTGCAAAGCAGGCATTCGATCTTCTTAAGAAAAGATCAGATGAGGTTTCTGCAATATCCACAAGGGAAGGCTGGAGGGATAGGCAGTCTTTCATCAGGAAAGAACTTAATGATATAATTGGTCCTTTCCCTGAAAAAACCCCTCTGAATGCCAGAATAATAAGGGTGATTGATAAGAAGGACTACAGGATTGAACATATAGTTTTTGAATCACAGCCGGGATTTTATGTGACATCCTCGCTCTTTCTTCCATCAGGTATCAAAAAGGGAACCCGGGCTCCGGCAATACTTTACTGCAGCGGCCATTCTGAAGAAGGCTACAGGAGCGCAGTATATATGCATGTGATCCTGAACCTTGTCAGCAAGGGATTTATAGTATTTGCTTTTGATCCTGTCGGACAGGGCGAGCGGCTTGAATATTTTGATCCTCAAACCGGGAAGTCAAAAGCGGGCGGCCCCACTAATGAGCATTCATATCCCGGGGCACAGGCCTTTATAGCAGGCAGTTCCCAGGCATATTACATGATCTGGGACGGAATTAGAGCAGTCGATTACCTTATTTCGAGAAAAGAAGTCGATCCTTCACGGATTGGCATTACAGGACGCTCAGGGGGCGGAACACAGTCGGCCTGTATTGCAGCTTATGATGACCGTATTTATGCTGTAGCACCTGAAAACTACATAACCAATTTTACAAGGCTGCTTCAGACTGTCGGGCCCCAGGATGCTGAACAGAATCTCTTCAACCTGATCGCCAGAGGACTTGATCATCCTGATTTTCTGATAGTAAGAGCTCCCAAACCAACCCTTGTGATTACAACATCTTCCGATATGTTCAGCATTCAGGGAGCCATGGAAACCGAAAAAGAGGTTTCGGAGATTTACAGGATGTATGAAAAGAGTGGTAATTTCAAACGAATTGAGGATGACGCCGGGCATTCATCTACGAGAAAGAACCGTGAAGCAATGTATGCTTTCTTCATGCATCACCTTGCAAATCCAGGCGATCCGTCAGATAAGGATTTTACAATGCCTTCTCCTGATGAAATGAAAGTTACTCCTAAGGGTCAGATCTCCGAATCCTGCAACTCCCTGACGGTTTTCCTTCTGAACAGGGAAAGATATGAAAGGGAAAATGAGAAACTGAAACCGCGCAGGGCTATGCCTGACGAATTCACCATGACAGCAGTTAATTCTGCAGAAAGGCTGTCAGGATATATCGGGCCTTCCGATGTTGAAGATCCTGTCTTTACCGGAAGGATAGTCAGGAATGGATATGTGGTGGAGAAGTATTTTGTAAGGGGAGAGGGGAACTATGTGATTCCATATCTTCTATTTAAGCCTGATAATGAAGGGAAACGTTATATGATATACCTGCATCCTTCAGGCAAATCGAAGGAAGCCTCACAGGGAGGTGAAATTGAAAGATTCATGAAAAATGGCTTCACTGTCATTGCTCCTGATCTGCCGGGAACAGGAGAACTGCAACCCGATAATTTCAGGGGAGATGCATATTTTGACGGTGTATCGCACAATATCTGGTATGCTTCGATTCTCATAGGAAGAAGTATTGCAGGTGTTCAGGCAGGCGATGTTGCAAGATTCATTCTGCTGGTAAAAAAGAGAAACAAAGACGCAGCCATCACAGGCTTCGCAAGGGGAGCCCTGGCCCCTGTTTTATTGCATGCGGCTGCCTTTACAAAATCGTTCAGTTCGATAATTCTCATGGAACCATTGTGTTCTTACAGGTCAATAGTCATGAACCGTTTTTATAATCATGGCTATATACCTTCGGCGGTGCCTGGAGCTCTTAAAAGCTATGATCTGCCCGACCTGGCCGCTTCTCTTGCCCCTGTAAGGCTTATTCTGGCCGGAATAAAGGACGGCAGCGCGAAAACAGAAGATGAGGCAGGCATCATTGAGGCAACTGAGATAATCAGAACCAGTTATGACCTTAAAAATGCCGCTGACCAGCTAACAATATTACCCGAAAAGTCCGATGAAGAAGTTTATAAACTTTCGGCCGGATTTAATTGAGTTTCGGAATTTTTTTGACATAATCATTAAATATTAAGCATATTATGAGCAAGATCAGAAGACGTGATTTTATTAAAACAGCCTCTGCCGGGGTAGTGGGAATGAGTATTGCCGGAAACGCCTTTAGCGGTACTTTTCAGAAAAAGGAACAGACTGGTAAAAGAGTTGGTATAATAGGTCTTGACACCTCACATGCCACAGCCTTTACAAAGGCTCTGAACGATCCTTCAGCCGGGCCTGAATTTGCCGGATTCAAGGTAACTGCCGCATATCCGAAAGGCAGTAACGATATCAAGTCGAGTGTCGACAGGATCCCCGGTTATACGGAGGAGGTAAGAAAATCGGGAGTTGAAATAGTCGGTTCAATTGATGATCTGCTGAAAAGAACGGATTTCATAATGCTCGAAACGAACGATGGCAGGCTTCATCTTGATCAGGCCGTACAGGTTTTCAGGGCAGGAAAGACAGTGTTCATCGACAAGCCTGTGGCCGCTTCTCTTGCTGATGCCATAGCAATTTATAAGCTGGCTGCAAGGTATAAAGTACCAGTGTTTTCAGCCTCCTCCCTGAGATATATTCCTGGAGCCGATGAGGTGGCAAAAGGATCGATAGGTCAGGTTCTGGGTGCCGATACCTATAGCCCTGCGACTCTCGAGAAAACACATCCCGACCTGTTCTGGTACGGCATACATGGAGTGGAGACTCTCTTCACTGTAATGGGAACAGGCTGTCTAAGCGTATCAGGGACCTTCACTGATGACTGCGACCATGTTACAGGTTTATGGACAGGTAACCGCATCGGTACCTTCAGAGGGATACGAAAAGGAAAGTCTGATTACGGAGGGATCGTGTTTGGAGAGAAAGAAATCCTGACTCTCGGCAGGTACAGCGGATATAATGCCCTGCTGGCTGAGATTATTAAATTCTTCCAGTCAGGTATTCCTCCGGTTTCTTCTGAGGAGACTATTGAGATTTTCGCTTTTATGCAGGCTGCATCGGAAAGCAAGAAACTGGGTGGAGCCCCTGTTCTGGTAAAAAGCGTACTGAAGGAAGCAGAACTCGAGGCAGATATAAAAGTGAACGGTTATGGCATTTAAGACCCTGTAAAATGAAGAGGCATCTCGTTCCAGGCTTTTTCCTGACTTTTTCTTTGATGCTTCTTGCTGTTAATGAATTAACAGTAAGCTGTCAGCCGTCAAAAGGGCCCAAGGTCAGATTTGATGTAAAAGAAACGGATAAAAAAGTTGATGTGTTTATTGACGGCAGAAATGTGACCACTTTATCCTGGCCCGATAATGTTTACAAACCTGTCCTTTATCCGATGAGGACCCTTTCAGGGACAGAGATCACAAGGGGATTCCCTTTGAAACCGAGGGCGGGCGAGAGGAATGATCATATTCATCAGGTTGGATCGTGGCTGAACTACGGAAATGTCAACGGGTTTGATTTCTGGGGTAACGGATCCACAGGAAGAAAAAGTGAAAACGGAGGAGTTATCAGGTTGGAGGGAATTGAAAAAGCCGGGAGCGGGGATGAGGAAGGGGTGCTGAGCATAAATTCCGTCTGGGAAGATCCTTCAGGGCAGGAAATGATGAAAGAGCTTACGGAATACCGGTTTTCCTCCTCGAACAATTACTGGATTGTTGACAGGATCACAACCCTTACAGCGGGTCAGGAGGATATCAGGATGCCGGATACCAAGGAAGGGATGTTTGCAATACGTGTCGCAAGGCAGCTTGAATTACCATCAGAAGAAAATGTCCCCCTGCTTGATTCAAATGGGAAACCAGGTAATGAAAAAGCAATGGAAAACAATGGTGTTACCGGCAATTACAGGAGCAGTGAAGGGATAACCGGTGAGGCCGTTTGGGGCACCAGGGCCAGATGGATGAACCTCTACGGTACAATAGGCAACGAAAAGATCTCTGTCGTAATCTGCGATCATCCCGATAATCCTTCATATCCCACCTTCTGGCATGCAAGAGGTTATGGATTGTTCTCGGCAAACCCGCTTGGGGCAAAGGATTTCACTGGCGGAAGGGAAACAATAAATTTCTCCATACCTTCAGGCAAATCCGTGACTTTCAGATACAGGACCATAATATCATCAGGGTCATATCTTGCTGATGATGAAATAAATAAACTGGCTGATGAATTTGCTGCCAGGTATTGAATTATTTATTTCAAGTGGTAATAGTGATTTTATCATCAGAATTCCGTTAACTTTAGAATATTATAAAATTATCAATGCACCATGGCACACAAGGTTACAAGACTCGATTTTTTAAAAACTGCCGGCATGGCAACGACAGGAGCCATTATAGGCAGCAAAGCTTCAGGTGTTACTCCGGAAGCCGGATCTTCACCCTTAAATGTTTCCAGGGGCCCGTCAGGAAAAGTGAACCTGGCTCTGATAGGAATCGCCAACCAGGGAGCTTCAGATGCCAGGCAGTTTATTAATTCAGGACTGGCAAACATAGTAGCTGTCTGTGATGTGGATCTGGATTCCCGGGGTTCACAGGAAACCATCAGGCTGGTCCCAAAAGCAAAACAATTCAGGGACTTCAGGGTTATGTTCGACAAGATGGCAGGAGACATTGATGCTGTACAGGTTGCGATACCGGATTTCGCACATTTCCCTGTATGCATGGCTGCTATGCAACTCGGTAAAAGTGTTTATGTTGAAAAACCAATGGCTAGGACATTCTATGAGGCGGATCTGATGGCTCAGATGGCTCAGAAGAATCCGAAGCTTGTAACGCAAGTTGGTAATCAGGGGCATTCGGGAGAGAATTATTTCCAGTTCAAGGCATGGAAGGAAGCAGGAATTATCAAAGATGTCACCTCCGTCACTGCATTTATGAACGGAAGCCGCAGGTGGCACCCTTATGATCCGAACATTACAAAATATCCCGAAGCCCAGCCTCTTCCCAAAGGCATGAGTGACAAGGATTGGGATACATGGCTTACAACTGCATCTTACCATGACTTCAATGAAAAATACCATCCGGGCAACTGGCGGGGATGGTACGATTTCGGGCTAGGTGCGCTCGGTGACTGGGGCGCCCATATTCTCGACACAATACATGAATTTCTTGACCTTGGTTTGCCATATGAGATTGAGCCTCTTCATGTAGTCAATCTCAATGACTATTTCTTCCCCCTCGAATCAACAATTAAATTTCGTTTTCCAAGCCGTGGAGATATGCCACCAGTTGATATAATATGGTACGACGGTGTAAACAATATTCCGCCTGTGCCCGATGGCTATTTCTCTGTTGATGCTGCCGTCGACAACACAATACCGCCTCCCGGAGGCGTGCCTGAACAAAAACCTGCTCAACAGAAAATGCCGCAAGCAGGCAAGATCATTTACAGCAAGGAACTTACTTTCAAAGGAGGTACACATTCGGCACCGCTTGTCATAATACCTGCAGAAAAAGCAAGAGAAATGGCTCCGAAACTTCCCAAATACCCTGAAAGTCCGTCGAACCATTATGAAAATTTCCTGAAAGCCTGTCTCGGAGAAGAAAAAACAAGATCACCATTCCAGACCTTTGCTCCCCTGACCCAGATTTTTTCTCTGGGAATAATTGCATTGCGAAGAAATAAGAAGCTGATTTTCAATCGTGATACAAAGGAAATTGTAAATGACAAATTTGCAAATGCAATGCTGGCCGACAGGCCTCCCCGCAAAGGCTGGGAAAGCTATTATATTTAAATCAATATCTGTATATATCAGATGAAGAGGATCTTATTCACTCTTTTCATCGTGGTTTTTTCGTCAGGGCAACTCCCGGCACAAACCAGATGGAATATTGAACCTGATGGGAGTATCAGATGGACACCGGTGAAAGATGATGTTCATAGTGATAATATTGAGATGAGCGGAAGGCATGTCTCCCTGATCGCCTCTTATGGAGTTGGAGAAAATGGAAATCTGCAGCTTACGCGGAAAATCGTTTTTCCTATGCTCAGGACCATTCCGAATGATACGCATGCCCACACAATGTACACATTCGGACCGGAGTCGGCTCCCGTTGTCAAAATCAATAACCGTCAGTTGAATGAGCATGTTAAACGGTTCAATATCAAGGGTATATTGATCATTGAATCAACTGCTGACAATATCATTATAAAGCATGAATTGTTTCCTTCGACAGATAAGCCTGCAGTAATTGAGAAGTATACCCTGAAAAACACTACGGATCGTAAAATTTCGGTGGATGTTGAAAACTTCGAAAAGACCACCTTAAGTCATCCTGAAAAAAGTGTCTATGGCATTTATGAGTTGTCGGCAAAATCGGTAGGGTCAGGTCTTTATACAGTGAACCCTGGCGACAGCATCACTTTTGCGGTGGTTTTTTCAGGTCAGGTGGCTGGCAGCACTCCTTTGAAGATTGATGTTGACGGGGAACTGGCAAAGAGGAAAGGATTCGTTGAGCAGATGTTCAGCACTCTGAAGTTCGTGTCGCCTGATCCCGTTCTTAACAGGATGTTCGACTTTGCCAAAATAAGGGCGATGGAAAGCATCTATGAGACAAGGGGCGGTTTGGTTCATAGTCCGGGGGGAGCAACATACTACGCCGCCATTTGGGCAAACGACCAGGCTGAATATGCAAATCCGTTTTTCGCCTATACCGGTTACCCTGCGGCTATTGAGGCAGCCAGGGTATCATGGGACTGGTTCGCAAAATACATTAATCCTGATTATAATCCCATCCCAAGTTCAATAATAGCTGAAGGAACAGATTTCTGGAACGGCGCCGGTGACAGGGGCGATCAGGCCATGATAGCTTACGGGGCATCACGTTTTGCGCTGGCACTGGGCGACAGGAAAACAGCTGAGCAGATCTGGCCACTTGTTGAATGGTGCATCGAATATTGCAAAAGAAAATTAAATGACCAGGGCGTTGTCGAATCTGACAGTGACGAACTTGAAGGCAGATTCCCTGCCGGAAGTGCGAACCTGTGCACATCTTCCCTGTTTTATGATGCACTGATCTCGGCCGCGTTTCTGGGAAGGGATCTCGGAAAACCGTCAAAACAGATATCCGGGTACAGAATTATGGCAAAAGAGCTTAAAGCAAATATTGAAAAGTATTTTGGCGCGCGGATTAATGGCTACGATACTTACAGATATTATGACGGCAATGATGTCTTGCGGTCATGGATTTGCATTCCGCTTACTGTTGGCATTTTTGACAGGTTTGAGGGTACTACAAATGCTTTGTTTTCTCCCGAGTTATGGACCGACCAGGGATTGCTCACGCAAGCCGGGACAAGCACGTTCTGGGATCGTTCCACACTTTACGGATTGCGAGGTGTTTTCGCAGCCGGAGCCATTGACAGGGGACTTAAATTCTTCACAGATTATTCAACCCGTCGGCTTCTCGGAGATCATGTTCCATACGCCGTGGAAGCATGGCCTGAAGGAAACCAGCGTCATCTTTCAGCTGAAAGCGCACTGTATTGCCGTGTTGTAACTGAAGGCATATTCGGTCTAAGGCCCACTGGTATGAGATCGTTCACAGTTACACCCCGGCTGCCGGCAAACTGGGAAAAGATGTCGCTTGAAAATATTGTGGCATTCGGAGGTAAAAAGATAAATATACTCGTATCGAAAAAAGAAGATAAAATTCTTTTGGAGGTGGTTTCTGACGGACAAGTGGCAAAAAGCGTTCTTACTAATAACGGGGCTAAAATCGAAATCCGGCTTTAAGCAGAGGCGTTATCTTTTGACAATAACTTCACCTTTCGCCCTGCATTCTGCATCTTGTGTCATGTGTCCTTCGTCGCGGGTTTCTCTATGCTCCTCTTAATCTTTTAATTTCGTTAAAATGTGCCATCGACATTTTTTCCCTTGCTTCCCTTGAAGCTTTACGGTATGCTTCAAATTCCTTTTTCAGTTCATCAATCTCCTTCCTGGTATTCAGTGTCACGGTTCTGTTCCTTTTAAAGGTCAGAAAGCCGGTTGCCAGGAGCACAATCAGAATTGTGATTACCGACCACATGATTGTATTATATATGGTTTTGTCAATCTGAATGCCCATCAGGCTAACACTGTTCTTTGTTCTGGTCATTTTGTCCAGATCTGACTTTAATGCACCGACCTGAGAATTTAACGAATCAATATCCGAAGCCCTTTCTTTAATCATGTTTTTCAGGGCTGTAATCTCATTTCTGGCTGCTTTGAGCGAATCAAGTGCATTCTTCTTTATCAGGCGGAACATGTCTTCCCTTATCGCACGGTATTCTTCATAGATCCTGGTCTTCTCCTGGATATATTCAAGTTGTTCCCTGATACTCCCATTTACCAGCACTTCAGGTATGCCAGCCTGCCCTTTTCCTGGAATAAAAACCGACATAAGTATCAGGCTCAGGAAAATATATCTGATTACATAATTATTGTTCTTTGGCATCTCGTGTCGACTTTGTTTTAAATAACAACTCACATGTAACTTATAAACGCTGATACACTGTAAATATTTCAGAATTTCTGTAATGAATTCTGGAAGAAATTACTAAATTTAGTACTGCTAACCTGTATTTATAACTGACCTAAACCGAAATGCCTATGACAAATTTCTTTTACTAGGAGGGGAAAAAAGTTTCCCTGAACAATTTTAAAGACCGACTCTTTTTTTTAACCAACAAACCTAATTAAATGATGAAAGTATATCCCAATTTAGGGATGCCTTTTTTAGGGTATCTCAGGAAATTCCTGCCATGTCTCAAAGCTCTGATCCTTCTGTTGCTGCTGGGGTTTTCAGTTTCCCTTAACGGGGCCTCTCAGCAGCAGGTGACCATAACGGGAACAGTAACCGACAAAACGACAGGAGATCCAATGGCAGGTGTTAATGTCATCATAAAGGGTACTGTTCAGGGAGCCCTGACCGGCCCTGACGGCAAGTATTCCCTTGCGCTGACTGATCGAAATGTAGTGCTTGTTTTTTCATTCATCGGTTATAATACAATTGAAATGCCTGTTTCGGGCCGTTCAGTATTAAATGTTTCCCTTGAATCGGCCACTACCGAACTTGACGAAGTCATTGTCACAGGATATGGAACACAAAAGAAAAGTGACCTGACCGGATCTGTTGTCCGTGTGGCAATGGAGGAAAAAGCCTCTCTGGCGAATTTGAATATTTCGCAAGCCCTTTCAGGGGCTACTGCAGGTGTGAATGTTCAGGGAACCGGTCTTGCAGGAAGTGAGCCCAACCTCTCAATAAGAGGTCAGACCTCATTGTCAGCCAGTGATCAGCCGCTGATTGTTCTTGATGGCATAATATATAACGGTGCCATCTCCGATATTAACATAAGTGATGTTGAATCGATTGACATCCTTAAGGATGCCAGCGCTGCAGCTGTTTATGGGTCCAGGTCAGCCAACGGTGTCATGCTGATAACAACAAAAAAAGGAAAATCAGAAAAACCTGTTGTCTCATTTAATATGTACTACGGGTATCAGGACATGACAAATAACCCCATGAAGGTTATGAATGCTGAGCAATATGCTGTTCGTCTGGTCGATTACTATTACCAGCAGGACCTTTATGCATGGTACAAGACCAAACCAACAAGTGCTACCGGAAAACCGGTGAGGCCGGACATTACAAATAAAGATATTGTTGCCGCCCGCCTCCGGACCCAGGAGGAAAGGGATAATTATCTTGCCGGAAAAGAAACAGACTGGGTCGATGCTGTTCTTCGTGTGGCACCCATACAGAATTACAATGTCAGCCTTTCAGGTAAAAACGGGAACAGCAGTTATTTTGTGTCCGGATCCTATACCAACGAGAAAGGTATCCTTCTGAATGATGAATTCTCGAGGTTCACACTCCACAGTAATATAGAAAGCAAGGTAACCGACTGGTTCACCTTAGGGCTCATCACTTCTTATTCATACAGGGATTATTCGGGGCTTGAAGCAAGCCTCGGGAATGCAAGAGCCTGCAGTCCGCTGTCAAACAATCCCATCGGGCAGCCGACCTGGCCGATGTACCTGACCGGAGAGGCTTACATGCCATACCCGTTAAACAATACTCATGTTGATAACAGCGATAAGAGAAACAGCCTTTTTATTGTCGGAAGCGGTAAAATATCGGTCCCGTGGATCAAGGGACTGACTTATGAGTTTAATTATTCCAATACATACAATGTAAGCAATAATAATACATTTTATCCTTCTACAGTTCCTGAAGGTTCCGGAAACAAGGGACAGGCAATAAAAAATCCTTACGAGGAGACTAACTGGATCATCAACAATATAGTTACCTATTTAGGGACTTTCGGCGAACATCAGGTGAATGCCACTATGCTTTACAGCCGTGAGAACCGTCATGCCCAGTCATCAACTCTCAATTCACAGGGATTTGACAACCCGGTTCTTGGATATAATAATATGGGTCTGGGAACGACTTATTCGTTATCCTCATCAGCATGGGAGGAAAACAGCCTTTCCTATATGGCCAGGGTGAATTATACCTTTAAAAACCGTTATCTGTTTACAGCTACTTTCAGAAGAGATGGGTTCTCGGGCTTCGGACCAAATTCCAAATTTGCCAACTTCCCTTCAGTCTCCCTTGGGTGGGTGATTTCCGATGAGTCGTTCATGCAGGATCTGAAATGGCTTTACCTTAAACTGAGAACCTCATATGGGGAAAACGGGAACCAGGGTATAGGTCGTTATTCAAGCTTCTCACGGATGACTGCCGATGCTTACGTATTTGGCGCAGCAACGGCAATTGCAATATACCCGAGTTCTCTGGGCAACGCAAGCCTGGCATGGGAAAAGACAGCATCAACAAACATTGGTATTGATTTTGGTCTTTTTAACAGAAGAATTTCAGGTTCAATCGACCTCTATAAAGCCAAAACAACCGACGTTCTCGTCAGCAGGGCTCTTCCGCCTACAACAGGATATGCAAGTGTCTGGACAAATATCGGAGCCATTGATAATAAAGGGATTGAAATCGAATTGAATTCAATTAACCTTACAGGCCGGCTTGGATGGGAAACCAACTTTGTTTTTTCTCTCAACCGCGATAAAATTTCCAAACTATATGGCGATGAGAATGACAAGGATATTGGAAACTCGTGGTTTGTCGGTGAGCCGATCAGTGCCATCTATGACTATGAAATGATGGGCGGACTATGGACAGAGGCCGAGCTTTATGCCGGTCAGACATATAACAACTGGTACCCCGGCCAATATAAATATGTTGACCAGAACGGTGATGGTGTCATAGAGCCGAATAACGACAGAAAAGTAATAGGTTACAGGACCCCCAGCTACAGGTTCAGTATAAATAACACCCTGACCTATAAAAATTTCACGCTGACATTCTTCATAAACTCCGTCCAGGGCGGTAAAAAATACTATCGACTGGATAATGCCGGTGTTGTAAACGTAGCATGGCGATCAGACGATGTTCTCAGGATCAATGCATCGGCTGTAAGACCTTACTGGACCCCGGATAATGGTGTAAATAATGCGACCGGGGTTTATAACTCACCAGCTGTTTCAAGCGGTATTTATGAGAGCAGAAGCTTTGTCAGGCTCCAGGATATCTCACTGGCATACAGGTTTGGCCCGGAATTGCTGAACAAAATGAAACTTGAAGCACTTCAGGTTTATGTTTCAGGCAAAAATCCATATGTGTGGACTTCCTGGTCGGGCTGGGATCCTGAAACCGGAACAAGCAACTCACCACTTATGCGGAATATTACTGCAGGTTTCAGGATCACATTCTGACGAAAGGAAATCACTGGTAAATGATTATGATACAGAAAAATACTAATATTATGAAAAAATATCTGAATCTGTTTTGCAAGAAGTTTCTCCTTTATGCCGGCATTATATTGATGATAATTCCTGCCTGCAGCGAGGATGTGCTCGACGAAACACCGCTTGATTTTCTTGCACCCGAGAATGCCTATAAGACTCTTCCGGGTATTAAGCAGGGAATATCAGGGCTGCATTTTTCAGTCAGGCAGAGATGGTTTTACGGCACTGACCAGGATGCAGGCGCCATAATGAAAGGATTGGGAACCGACATTGCCTTTCACGGAGAAGACCCCAACAGCACAAGATTCCTGTGCAATTATGTGAACTATGTTACATCGGAGAATACTTATTTAAGGTATTTTTGGACCTGGAATTATGAACTGATCCAACGCGCAAACGTCCTTATTGAAGGGATAAATGCATCCGATCCCTCGATATGGACAAGCGAGGCCCAGAAAAATGCATATCTGGCTGAGGCAATGTTCTTCAGAGCCTTTGCCTATCGTATCCTTGTTTCCACTTATGGCGATGTTCCGCTTGTAACAGAAGTAATAAAAGGCGTAAAGACCGATTTTACAAGGACTCCCAAGGCACAGGTTTATGCCCAGATGGAACAGGATCTTCTTTATGGCACCACCAATCTTCCCGAACCCGGTAAAGAAGAGGCACCCGGAAGGATAACACAGGGCGCTGCCTGGCATATGCTAAGTGAATGTTACCTTGCTCAGGGAAAATATCAGAATGCCGCTGACGCTGCCACTCATGTAATTGACGGATACAATTATGCTCTTATGACACAAAGATTCGGTGACCGCCAAAATGCAGTATTTAAGACGGGCGATGTCTATTATGATCTGTTCGCATACGGAAACCAGAACCTGGGTATAAACACCGAATCAATCTGGGTAATCCAGGTTGAGCCGCCGCCAACAACCGGAGGAGGTTCAGTTGAAGGCAACAGGACATTCGGACCGGCCTATTTCAGACTGGGTAACACGCCCGACGGGAAGAAGGCTTTCAGAGGTGAATTTGTCAATGGCGCGTATACCGGATATTCTGACACTCTCGGAAGACCGGTTTCATGGATACATCCTACCAACTATGCAGCATATGATATCTGGAAAAGCGACTGGAACAACGACATCAGGAATGCAAAACATAATATCAAGAGGGATTTTTATTATGATTCGCCTGGTTCTGCCTATGATAAAAAGAGGATAAACCTTCTTGTTGACTATGCTGCCCAATACGCCGCCGGAACAAGGGATGCCATGAGGGATTCCTGTCAGTATATCTATCCTTACTGGATGAAGTTCGCTGATCCATGCCACTATTTCACTGATCCTGCACGTTCAGGCGGCGGCAACGACCATAAAGACAGGTATGCTATACGTCTGGCAGAAACTATCCTTCTGCGGGCCGAAGCCTATGTGGGCCTGAACAGGCCCGATCTTGCAGCCGCTGATATAAACCTTATCAGGAACAGGGCTAATGCAACACCCGTAGCGCCTGAGGATGTCAATCTCGATTATATCCTCGATGAAAGGGCAAGGGAACTTTACGGGGAGGAATGGAGACACATAACCCTCAGACGAATGGGTAAACTTGTGGAGAGAGTCAGGAAATATAACAATAACCCGAAGAATCCAGGTCTTAATATTCAGGATTATCATGTTTTATGGCCTATCCCTCAGTCACAGATCGATCTGAATATCGATGCTGACTTTCCCCAAAATCCCGGATATCCGACTAATTAGGATTACGGGAAACGAGGTAAAATGATTAAGAGAGGCTGTCTTAAAAGTCCTTGGAGTACCTTTGTGCTCCCCTTTGTGTTCCTTGTGGTTAATCTTAAATATCTTACCACAAAGGATATCGAAGGTGTTCACAAACAACTCTAACGATAAAAAACCATTAATGACGCTTTTAAGAAAGCCTCTTCTTTATCATTACTTGTATTGTTGCCTGCTTATTGTTGATTCAGAGCCTTAAACATTGACATAACGTTCTGGGGAGGCACTTCTGCCTGAATGTTGTGGACGGCAGCAAATACGAATCCGCCACCAGGAGCAAGGGCATCAATGTTTCTTTTTACATCTTCCGCAACATCCTTCTCCGTTCCGTAAGCAAGCACTTTTTGGGTGTCAACGCCGCCACCCCAGAATACGATGTCTTTGCCAAAATCCCTTTTAAGCTTGTCAGGTTCCATGCCCGATGCGTTAATATGTACCGGATTGAGAATGTCGACCCCCATATCAATGAAATCAGGAATTAGGGGCCTCACATTTCCGCATGAATGGAACATAATCTTTGCATGTGGGGCGGACACTTTTATTTCCTTAATAATCCTTGCTATATGTGGCCGGTAAAACTGCCTGAAATGATCGGGGCCGATAAGTTGTGATTCCTGTGTGCCATAGTCATCTGCTTCAGCAATTACGTCGACTACATCAGCAAGTTCCGACAGAGCCATTTTCCAGAATTCAATTTTGATATCAGCAATTTTCCCTGTCAGCAGGTCGGAAAATTCACAATAAAGAAATGGATCGACAAGAGCATTGCTTACTCCGCGGAATCTCTGATGCATTTCAAAAATACCTGCGCATATTCCCTTCAGAACCACAAGCTTTCCTTGTTCCCTGAAGCTGAGGGCCTTCTCCCTCAAGCCTGAGATGCGGTCTTTGTTTATGGCATCGGGCCAGTTATATTCCTGAATTATGCGGGGATCGGGTACAACATTCTCCATCGGATGCCCCACAATTGAAAACCAGTATCCGTTTTCTTTGGGAAAATGATGGGTAAACCCCCATTCATCAACATATTTCCAGCTATTTCCGGCATCCTCTAAATGACTGAAAATATTCCAGTTGTGACTTGTAAGCGGAAACAACCCCCGAGTATCCACGTCCAGGATTTTCAGCACATCAGGAGAGGGTATTACTACTTGCTGGATTACGTCGGCCCATTCAGGATCATTTTCAGCTTTACCTAGATACTCAGTAAGATTCAGGTAAGCCGTTTTAGTAATTCCTGTCCATGTTGTACCTGCCAGATCAAATGGGATTTTATCAGGTTCCCTGTGATCAAGTGAGGTCAGAATTCTTTCTCTTCCTTTCATCGAAGACCAGCAAGAACGCCTCTGAAATATCCTATTGATTCAGCAATGCCAGGCAGCGGATCATCCATATCTTTACCGTATTCCAGGCTGCATGTCCCGCTATAGTTGTTCTCACGCAGTACTTTAAAGAATTTCGGAAAATCAATTATGCCCCGGCCTGCTTCAACACACCATCCTGCTTTTTCAGGTTTGTCACAATCCCAGATATGGAAGTCGAAGATCCTGTCCTTGTATTTAAGGTAGGCCTCAATTGGATCAAGGCCATGGCGGGTCTCATGTGCGATATCCAGGCAGAACCCTATTCTTGGATCAAGATCTTTAATCTCCTTCCAGACATCATCAGCTCCCGGATACAAAGGCAGATCAGGGCCGTGATTATGAATTGCCAGCCTGAAATCATATTCCTTCACTTTTTTTTCAACATATGGCAGGAACTGCACATCAGGCACACCAACAACAAGCTTTACGCCCGTGAGCTTTGCATATGCAAAAGCCTGGTCGACAGCTGCTTCAGACTTCATATAGATGGGGCCCACACCGTATGGCTCCACACCGAATGATTTCATCCTGGCGAGTGTCTGTTCAATCACTTCCCTTGTGCTGTTAAGAGGCAGATGGAAGTCTTTTACTCCCAGTAGGTTGACATTGACACGTTTCATCATTTTAAGCGAATCGTCAAGGCTTATCTTTGCAAATGTGTAACCTGCAATGGCCAGCCTGAACTTATCTGATCCTGGTCCAGAAGGACGAACCAAAGGATCCGACGCCATGGCCGGGATCCCTGAAGCAAGCAATCCTGCTCCGGCAGTTCTGATAAAATTGCGTCTTGAAAATTTCATGTCTCTTTTGTAATTAATTGTGGTTTAATCAATATTAACTTTTCTTTTCTGGTGACCGGAGATTTCCGGGAAGGCTTCAGAATTTAAAGTATTTTTCCCTGACCGGGATGTCTAGCATGGCTGAAGCTGCATTATCTCCGATTATTTCTTCCGTTTCCGGGTTCCATGTCAGTGAGGATCCTGTTTTAATTGCAATCAGGCCAAGCTGGCACATTGATATTGTCCGGTGAGCTGTTTCCAAAGGTTCAAAAGACTGCCTTCCGGCCTTTACAGCCTGAAGAAAATCCTCCTTGTCGGAAAGAAGGTTGCTGAAAGAAATCCCTCCCGGCCCGGGTTGGTAATCGAGGATTTCCTGCGAGCTGGCAGAGAGTTTGTCGGGATATTCAACTTCTACCCATCCATCCGTGCCTTCAAATCTGACGTAGGGCCTTTCAATTTTAAAGAAGACTTCAACTCCGTCAGCATACCTGTATTTGATATCAAATCTGTTCAGGGTGTTCCACAATCCTCTGTCGAAACAGCCTGTTCCTTCTATTGAAACGGGGCCGGTATATTCCGTGTTGTTTCCCCATTGAACTATTCCCATCAGATGAGCGCCCCAGTTGCTTATCATGCCGTTGCAGTACGAGTCTATCCTCATCCAGCCCGGCCGGCCGTAAGCCTTTATGGCATGAACTCTTTTTTCGGTATACGGAACCTCCCATGCCGGCCCAAGCCACATATCATAATTAAGTTCGGCAGGAACAGGCATTGTGGGTACAGGCTTTAAAGGATCGCCCGATAGTTCTGCAGGTACTGCCGCATAAATCCGGAGGATCTTTCCCAGCCTCCCGTTTCTCACAACCTCAACGGCTTTTGAAAATTCTGGCAAAGGCCTGAACTCTGAATCGTTACGGGTAATTACGTTGTATTTCTTTATGGCTCTGACAAGCTGTCGGCCATGTTCAATACATGTTGAGATTGGTTTTTCAAGCGAGATATGCTTCCCTGCCCTTGCAGCCTCGATTGCGATTGGCACATGCCAGTGATCAGGGGTTGCAATCATGACAGCATCCACGTCGTTCCGGATCATAATTTCACGGAAATCTGAAATTGCATCACATCCTTTATATGTAAATCCCTTTTGTTGTGAGTAGAAATCATTTACCTGTTTCCTCCCATTCTCAAGCCTCCATGAATCAACGTCACAAACTGCAATGATCTGGGAATTTTCCGACTTGAGGAATTGAGGAATGTTCGGGTTGACGGTCTGACGTCCGATGCCAATAACTGCCACATTTATCCTGTTTGAAGGAGCTGAAGATTTCAGGAGATATCCCGGAATGATTTCAGGTGCTGTAACGGCTCCGGCAGCAAGCACTCCAGCGTTTCTGAGGAAATCTCTTCTTTTTAATTTCATATGATAGTATGATCAGGTCAATGAGATTGTTTAATAAAGATAAGCCAATTCTGTTGTATCGTGTTGCACTATTCACTGAAAACTATTGAAAAACATTCGGAATTTTATCGTACCGGAACCACCTGCAGCCATATTTCAGTATGTCAAATCAGTTTGATTTTCCGGTAAATGTTACTACCTTTAAAACTCCGGTTTTTTCGTTTCTAATAACTTATAAGTATATCACAATGAAAGACAAGACTATTTCCAGGCGCAGGTTTCTTGGTACTGCGGCGGCTGCAACGGTATTAGGCGCCGCGCCGTTCAATTTTTCAATAATTCCCGATTTGAAAAGTAAAAAGCCCAATTCCAGGGTTGGGGGTGTTCAGCTGGGTGTAACCACTTACAGTTATGGAAGTATGCCCCATAAAGTAGATGATGTAATATCATATCTTCTTTATGCAGGAGTTAATTCGATTGAACTCAGGAATGTTGCCGAGGAGGATCTTGGTATTCCGCAAATCAAAAGGCCTGCCCCCGGAACACAGTTAACTGAAAAGGAAAGGGAGGAGCTGGCAAAGGCTGCCGAAAACCTGAAGGAGGAACAGCGGAAATGGAGGCTTTCACTTTCAATGGACAGGTATGCCCAGATGAGACAGAAATTCAATAAGGCTGGAATAGAAGTGTATATTGCAAAATTTGCCCCTTCCGCGTGGTCAGACGAAGAAATAGATTATGCATATAAAGCGGCTAAAGTGCTGGGATCAATAGGAATAACCGATGAACTTACAGATGCCAACTGCCAGCGTTTGGGAAAATTTGCCGAGAAACATAACAGCCTGGCAATGTTCCATACTCATGGACAGGTTGCCGACCCTGGTTTTTCATTCGACAGATCTCTCTCATATTCACCTGCAAACATGTTGAATCTCGATGCGGGTCATTATTACGGTGCAACGGGTCTTCATCCCAACGATGTGATAATAAAGTATCACGACAGGATGAGGAGCATTCATATTAAGGATAAGACGGGTCCGAAAAATCTGACTCCCAATATGAACAAACCATTCGGCGAAGGTGAAACGCCAATTGCGGATATTCTGCTTCTGCTTAAAAAGGAAAAATGGCCGATACGGGTTGATGTGGAGCTTGAGTACAGGATCCCTGACGGTTCTGATGCTGCCCGAGAGGTTAAGAAGTGCATTGATTATATGAGGAATATACTCGCATGATCCACGAACCATGAGGCCGGCCCTTCTGATCTTACTTGGATTTTTTGTTTGCTGTTCTTTTCCCGTGTCAGCCTGGCAGCCAAAAAAAATAACAATTACCGGTAAAATAACAGATGGAACCGGAAATCCGGTTCCCGGTGCAACCATCTTTATTGATAAGGTTAAAACGAATGTCGTTACCGGACAGGATGGTTCATATTCTGTGAAAACTCGACCCGGGGCAGGAGAGATCCTGGTTTTCTCAATCGTTAAAGGAGCAAAGAAGGAACTGATAGAAGGCAGAACAAATATAGATTTTGTCTTGGATGAGAAATCCAATACCACGGAAAATAACAAAAATGCATCAGATGACAGTAAGGGCCTTAACATAAAAGATTCCTCCGTTCCTGTTTACCAGGACATATATGATATGATAAGAGGAAGAGTTCCCGGAGTTGAGGTCTCGGGGAAATCTATCAGGATACGGGGAGTAAATTCCCTAAATGTAAGCACAGAGCCATTATTTGTGGTTGACGGTGTAATAACCGGTGATATTGAAGGCATCGCGCCTGAGACTGTCAGTTCGATCGAAGTGCTAAAAGGTCCCGATGCCTCCGTTTACGGAGCAAGGGGATCGAATGGGGTGATTGTAATTAAAAGACGGACAGGTAAAGAATGAAACAAAACCGCCTCTCTTTATCCTGGTCACTGTAAAAATTGATGCTGGCTGTATAATT
>Ga0208825_1000152_pt1 | contig 69312 bp, 58 predicted proteins | sample AD_UKC113_MetaG_FD_184450 | JGI IMG/M metagenome (GOLD analysis project Ga0208825, IMG submission 184450) | Active sludge microbial communities of municipal wastewater-treating anaerobic digesters from Hong Kong - AD_UKC113_MetaG (SPAdes)... | ecosystem: Engineered > Bioreactor > Anaerobic >...
ATATGTAGTATTTTTCTACATACAGTATATCGCAAAAACGCCTTGAAGTCCAGTAGTTTCAATAGTTTTGCGAAGTTTTCAAAGATCGATATTACCTGTTTTTAACAGGAGTTATTGCAGTGGAATCAATTATGTATTCGGATATTAAAGGGCAAATTTATATATTTACAAATTAAGCTTTCCGGCACATTAAATCAGGATGTGAAAGGAGAGTTTTTTTATGCTTATTTTGGAAGCGGGAAATATAAAAAAGTATTATAGAGACAGGCTTATAGTAAGTTTTGATGATTTAAAAATATATAAGGGTGACAAAATTGGGATTGTTGGACAAAACGGCTCAGGTAAAACAACTCTTTTAAACATACTCTCAAAAAGTATCCAGCCGGATGAGGGCTTTGTAAAGCAATACGCGGAGATTGCTTATATAAAGCAGTTTTCTGATGAAAAAATGGAAGCGGATCTAAAAGCACAGAAGGAATTCAATTTAAATAATATATCTCATCACAATGGTCTTAGCGGCGGGGAAAGAACCAGGATAAAGATTGCAAATGCCATAAGCAAAGACTGTGTGATTCTTTTTGCAGATGAACCGACAGCAAACCTTGATTATAGAGGAATAGAACTTCTAAGAGAAAAGCTTTTTAAAGCAGAGTCATTATTGCTTATAAGTCATGACAGAGACCTTTTAGATAGTGTCTGCAATAAAATTATTGAGGTGAAAAATGGAAAAATAACTGTATACAACGGCAATTATTCCGATTATAAAGAGCAGCTTGAGACGGATTTACGGCATAAGGAACAGGAATATGAAAAATACATTATGGAAAGGTCTAAGCTTACCGAAGCAATAGCTGACAGGCAATCAAGATCACAATCCATGAGAAAAACTCCGAAAAGGATGGGAAATTCTGAGGCCAGGCTTCATAGAAGAAAAACCACTGAGAAGCAGGAGAAGCTCAATAATGCTGTAAACAGCTTGAAAAGCAGACTTGAGAGGCTTGAGGTTAAAGAAAAACCTGATGAATTGCCAACAATTAAACTGGATTTTTCTTTGACAAACCCGCCTGAAAACAGAATAATCATATCAGCAGATAATTTGACTTGCAGCTTCGGTACCAGAAAGCTATTCGATAAAGTAAAATTTATTATATATAACGGCTCTAAAGTTGCTCTTTGGGGAGATAATGGGACAGGGAAGACTACAATGCTAAACCTCATTTATGAAAAAAGCCATAAAAACATATATGTTGTTCCTAAAGCCAGGTTCGGTTACTTTAGGCAGGGCTTTGAAAACATTGATAACAATAAAACGGTTTTGGAAAATGTAATGGACACAAGTGTGCAGAACCAGTCTGCCGTAAGGACGGTATTGGCAAGACTTCTCATTAGAGGAGATGATGTTTTTAAGAATGTGGGAGTATTGAGCGGAGGTGAAAGGGTTAAAGTTTCTTTTGCAAAGCTATTGGTATCAAGTGCCAATGTACTGTTGCTCGATGAGCCTACAAACTTTCTTGATATGGAGTCCATTGAGGCATTGGAAAATGTGCTGTGTGATTATGAGGGTACCGTTGTTTTTGTATCCCATGATATTGCCTTTGTAAATAAGGTGGCAACTAAAGTTTTGGCCTTTGAAAATGGTACTGTAAAGGAGATAAATGGCAAGCTTGAAGAATACATGAATAAGAACTGCGGAGTACAATCAAAAAAAACAAAAGATATAGACCGGATTGTGCTGGAGTTGAGGATTGCAGAGATTGTCTCAAAGCTTTCAATGCCCGGAGCGGATAAGGAGGCACTTGAAGCGGAGTACCAACGATTGATTAAGCTTTAGGTTGTGAAAAAAATTGGGGAGACCAAACAAAAACATCTCCCCATTTTTATTCTTTATCTACCACTTGCTGATTTTACTAAGCTTATAGCACTTAGCACTTGTGTCATACTTTAATGTATAGCACCAGCTATATTTGTAGGTCTCGTAATTTTTCTTTGAAGGATACTTTATACTTATGTCTTCCATCACATATACCTTTACCTCATCGGTATAATCCAAATATCCCATTGCATATATTTCGTAATTTACAAGTTTTTCCTTAATATTCTTTTGATTTAGGTTTTTTACTAAAGCTTTTTGCTCGTTATATAAACTGCTATCCTTATAGAGAACAGGTTCTACCTTTTTGAAGTCATTAGTGTTTATTGCCTCAATTATTTTATTTTCATATGTCTTAATTTGGTTTTCAATATTTGCTGAAAAATCAACAGATATATTACTGAGGTAATGAATTTTACTATTCTTAATTACTTTATCAAATGAATTCCAGAATGCACCTTTTGTATCAATGATGTCAATAATTTGTCCGTAAGGTATTTCAAATGGCACGAATCCGGCTGCATAGGGAGCTACTTCATAAGGGGCAAAAGCCAGCACCAATGCATCCTTTTGTACTGTAAACCCAATTGTATCCTCAACTGTTGGATTTGAGTCAATGTACTGTAAGTATTCAAAATCAGTAATTTTTTTATTGAGTGCAATTTGGTTTCTTATTATGGTTGTTAGTTTTTCTTTATATTTGATATTTGATTTAAAAAGATCCTCAAGCTTATATATTTCACCTGTTTTAATGTTTAATGGATAATCTTTGGTGTAAGGCATTCCATGAGCGGCACCAATAGGATATACATAACCGATGGCTTGAATGGTAAGAAGATCTTTGTTTTTCTGAACTTTGAAGTCTTCATCCTGAGTTCTTTCGTTTTTTATGTTATCTTGAGCAATTTTTTCTTTATCCTTTAGGAATATATCGCTTAAATTTTTATTTATCTTTTCTTGTAAGGCAGAATCTGTTAAACCTGAAATTTCAGGACATTCGATGTATGTATAATAGTTAGGTCTGTATTTAATCCTTTTAACTGTAATGCCTGAATCGAAAGTATAATCTTTATTTTGCTTCCATATTAGGGAGCCGTCTTTCCTGTAATATGCCAGACAATTATCACAATTTGCTTTTATAATATCTCCAATAAACTCTACCGTACCGATTCCTTCTATAGTGGGAAGATCAACGACCTTATTTCCATTTTTATCAATGAAAAATGTCTGGGTAGAACTGCATGCAGAAGCGTAATTTCCATTAAATTCCTGAAGGTTATAGTATAAAAAGTCTGTTAATTGCTTCCCATCACTGTCAAATATTGCATTTGGGTAATTGAAATGCCCTGCGTATTCAAAGCCTTTTTCGGTAACTCCATAAAGTCCTTGTCCTATATAATGAATGCCTGAATATTGGGGCTTTATAATGTATTTACCGTTAATATCTATAAGAGCAGGATTTGTTTCATATTCTTCCTTGCCTGTCTGAACTCTTACTTTTGCGATGCCGTTTATAAATTCTTCTGCTTCTGTATATATTGGTTTAATGGCTATCTTGCCGTCATAGTACTTATAACCGTATTTATTGGTCTTTTCATCCATAAAAGGAACAGGCCATAAAACATCTTTACCCTTAGAAATTACGTCGCTTTTATTAACAACATTACCTTTTGTATCAATATAAGCGGTTTTATCTTCTGCTAGTGTCACAAATGCATAACCGTTTTTAAAGTCCCGAGCAAAAATATACTTTGGCTCTATAATAATATTTCCTTTCATATCCATGTAGCCATATAATGTAGTATCCTTTTTTGTCTCTGAAAATAAAACAATTCCTTCTGAAGCACTTTCAAGTCTATACTTGCTGGAAAGAACAACTTTTCCTCCTTCATCAACCAATTTGCTCCCTTTTTCGTTTTCGTACACCACTGTATAACCGTTATGGAAATCTGATACATAACAATTAAAAGGACCTAAAACAATTTCTCCTTTTTTGTTTATGAAGTATGAACTGATTTCACTGTTGTAACCGCTGTCTGTGTATACAATGGCTAAGCCTTTTTTTGAAAAGTTATTTACGGTATCGAATTTAGGAGAGATTACAAATTTGCCGGAAAGGTTTATAAAACCCCATTTATTGCTCCCGTCTTGTTCTATAACTGCCGGCAGAAGCATAGAATTGTTTTCCTTTAGTGAATATAAAGATAATGATGATATTGACAGTATTAAACACAATATTGGGATAATTATTTTTTTCATTATTTTCTCCTCGCACAATAAAAATTATTAATTTTACATTTGTGGGATTAAAGTTAAGAGGCATATTAAATGGTGTTTGCATTTCTATTCTTTATTTTATTATATCGTGACTTAAAAATAATTACCGAATAGTTAAGAAATAGTTAAGGTAAGACAAAAGAAATACAAAAAATTGCAAAGAAAGATACTAATCGACATTTTATACTATTTATATTATAATTGTTGTATAAAAAAATGTTGGGGGGAATAAAATGGAAGATTTAAACATGTATCAACAAAATCAGTACAATCAATTCAATAGGAACGATCAGTTTAGTCAGAACAGTACCGGGTTAAATATCAGCCACTCAGAATTAAGAAGTCTTGCGGGGTGGGCGAAATTTGTTGCAATAATACAAATTATTGGTGCTTCATTGATGTGTCTTAGTATATTTACTGTTTTTATCAACCCGGTTCTTATTATTTATCCTGTAATGGCTGTTATATTTATAATTATGGGAGTAAAGCTTTTAAATGCAGCCGGCAATATAAGAAGTTTTGCAGATACAGGTGATTATTATAATTTATCCGACTCGCTTAAGGGATTTAAAAGCTATTTCAAAATGAATGGTATTTTGATTATTGTTGGTATATCATTAACTATTCTTTTGGTTCTGCTTGCTATTTTTGCAATTGGAGCATTTGGCTCATTATTAAATGAATACAGACTTCGTTATTAATAATGTTTTGCTTTAAGTATATTAAATTGATAAATTTATTACCTTAAAAAACTATTTATATAAAAAGTAGATTAAATACCATTAATCTTTTATACTTTTCAATAAATAGTTTTTTTATATGCGGAAAATTAATTATTTATGGTTTGTTTCTAAATTCACTACTGTTTATCTTGATAGTCTTTAAAATTAGTGAATGTTTTGCCATCATCAAAGGTATGCCAGTATATATTTTGTTTCTCTTGGTCTGTTTCCAACGAACTGCCCAGATCCCAATATTCTCCATCTTGCTTTGTTAAGAAATGCGGAAGATAGTCACTATTAAACCTACTTTTCGATTTTGATATCATTTGCAGATATACGCATATAATAGTTTTGTTTGCATTGTCTATAAGAGCATATTCATAAGTATCATGACTTGCAAACGATGCTACATAAGCAGGATAATTAAAATTAGTCTCATCATATTTGATATTTTTTGTGACACTTCTAACATTACCGCGGTTATAATCCTTAATCTCGCAGCTGATATTTTTCAATCGTTCAATTTCTTTTAAGAAATCATCGTTTGGTAGTTTGTACTTCAAAAATATTTGATATGAATTATCAATACTTACGGTTTCAAATGCGAAGTATTCTTCTACTGTTGCAGATGCCGATAATTTATCAGGGAAAACAAACAAACCCCCCCACACATACGGATTGTTAGAGAATCGGCCTTGGTAAATACCTGATTCTGCTAGATTTATTTCATTTGGTCCTTTTATCAAACCAATTATTCCAATAACCAGAAGTGCTGTAATAAGAATAATTATACCGGAAATAATCGCATAAATTATATACTTTCTAGAATTTCTTGAATTGTAATTAATGCAATTGTTCCTGTTATATATTTCCTCCATAGACTATTAACCTCATTTCAAATTGCTATGCGTTATGTAAATACCAGCAGTCTATAAATAATTAGAATAATGCCAATCATAGTGTACTATATTTGAGATAATTTGTAAATATTAGGCTATAATAGATGAAATATGAGAATTTTTATATTGAAATTCTAATGTAACGCTTCTGTAACTATTTTTAACCAATTATTAATTTGTTTTTATTCATAAAGTTATATTGTAAAACCATAGGGAATTTAAATACACATCAAAAAGAACATTTGGGAAAGCATCTAAGCTTCTTTATGGTTTGGGGGAGAAAAATGATTTATAGATTTACTGCAGAAGAATTCAGAGGACGATTAAGCCGGAGATATTATTGCAATTTGGAGGTATATAGAAAGAGACGCAAAATCAGACTTAAAACAATTATTATGTTTTCAAGTTTAATTGCTAATGTGTTTCTTATTATACTAAGACTGTACGACATTGGTGTTTTTAATGTAAATGAATTAAACAAAAGCAATGCAGCTAATAGCGGATTCGCGAAGCTATATCATTCGAGCAATGTAAAGATTAGTCTAATTCAAAAATGTTATAATTCTTTAAAGAAAAACATGGTTGAAGATGTAAAATCGACAGTACTTGAGAATGAAAATTCAGCAGAGGATAAGAACACAACAGAAGATAAGAATTCAACAGAGGATAAGAATGACGTAAAGAAGGATGAAAAGGTTGCCTATCTGACATTTGACGATGGTCCGACGGCTAAAATAACACCCGAAGTTTTAAGGATATTAAAAGAGTTTGATATAAAGGCTACATTCTTTGTGTTAGGTGAGATGTGTCGTTTGAACCCCGAGATTTTAAAGGAAACACAGGCCATGGGACATTTGATTTGCAACCATACTTATTCTCATGACTATGACAAGATATATTCAAGTAAAGAGGCTTTTATTAATGATTTGCAAAAGTGTGAAGAGACTATTGTTTCTATATTGGGTACTCAATGGAATTCCAATAAAATCATAAGGTTTCCGGGTGGGTCATTTGGTAAAAAATTAATTCCGTTTAAAGAAGAAATAAAAAAGAGGGGATATATAAGCTATGATTGGAATGCTTTAAACGGTGATGCGGAAGGTATAAAGGTACCTGCTGAAAAATTGATTGATAATGTGGTTAAGTCAATTGAGGGCAAGGATAATATAATTGTGCTCATGCATGACAGTGGGGGAAAAGAAACCACTGTCGAATCTCTTCCTGATGTTATAACGCTCTTAAAAAATAAGGGTTATGTTTTTAAAACATTGGATCAGTATGAATAACACTGTGTTGGAAAGCATTATATATTAATTCATTAATCTCCTGAAGACTTCCGGTGAACATCACTCTGGTTTCCGTACGGTATTATATGGGGAGTACCGGTTACAGGGTTTTTCATTACTATGGCTTTAACACCATATACCGAGTAAATGATATCCTCCTTTATAATGTCATTTGGTATTCCTTCTTTAAAAATTTTTCCCTTATCCATGAGGACAAGCCTGTCGCAAAACTGAGCTGCAATATTTAAATCATGAATGCTCATTATTACAGTAACTTTATTCTCTATGACAAGTCTTTTTAATATATCCATAATCTCAAGCTGATGATGTAGGTCCAGTTGGGAAACGGGCTCATCCAGGAGCATTATATTGGCTTCTTGTGTTAATGCACGAGCAATAATAGCTCTTTGCTTTTCTCCTCCGCTTACCATGTTTATACTTTTATCCCTTAAATGCCATGTGTTGGTAGCTTTCATGGCACGCTCTGCTATCTCAATGTCATTTGAGCTTTCGGACTGAAGCCTTTTTATGTAGGGGCTTCTTCCCATCAAAACAACATCCATTACCGAAAATTCAAACTCCAAATCTGTGTTCTGGGGCACATAGGATATTTCCCTAGCCAAAGTCTTATTGGAAAATTGGGTTATATCCTTATCGGCAATGTGTATGGAATTTTTTTTAGGGACCAGACAGCGGGCAATATTTTTCAAAAGGGTTGTTTTTCCGGAGCCATTAGGACCGATAATACCGTATATTCCACCTTCATATATTGCAAGGTTGATATTATTCAATATATTATGCTTTCCATAAGCCCAGTCCAATTTATTTATGACAATTATTTTTTTCCCATTCATCAATTAAACACCTTCTTTTTATTCCTATACAATAAATATATAAAATATGGTGATCCCAATATGGATGTAACGGCTCCTACCGGAATTTCCGCAGGTGCAGCGGCACTTCTTGATATGGTATCGCAAATCACCATAAATATTGCACCACCCACTGCTGAAAATGGAAGAAGTGACCTGTGATCTGACCCTGACAAAAGCCTCACTGCATGAGGTATAATAAGGCCTACAAAACCAATGGTGCCGCTTACCGACACAGATGCGGCTACAAGCAAAGAACATATTGCAATAAGAATCTTTTTTACTTTTTCCACTTCAGTTCCTAAGCTTTTCGCAGTTTCTTCACCGGCCGACATAAGGTTGAGATCCCTTGAAAAAAGCAATATGACCACCAAGCCTGCCAATACTAGCGGGAATAAAAAAGCTATCTGGTTCCAGCTTGCAGAGGATACACTTCCCATAGTCCAGAACACTATTTTCTCCACTTGATTACGATTAAATACCATAATTATCGAAACCAATGACAGCAGCATAAAGTTTATTGCTATTCCTGCCAGCAAAAGAGTTGTCGGCGGTATTTTGCTTCCAACTCTTGCTATGTTGTATATAAGAGCAATTGTCAGTATTGAACCTATAAAAGCAAATATTGTTATGAATCCAATGCCTGAAAATGTATATTCCAGCCCTGCTACTATTGCAATTGAAGCACCGAGAGATGCACCGGAGGATATTCCCATCACATAAGGGTCTGCCATGGGGTTTTTAAACATACCTTGAAGTACAGAACCTACAACAGCGAGAGCGGTACCGACAAGGGCTGACAGGATTATTCTCGGAAGCCTTAGATTAAGCACAATCATAACATGTGAGGAATCCAAACCATCTGTCGATACGAGTCCTCCTATGATAGGAATTTTAGAAACCATAATTCTTATAGCATCCAGAAATGATATATGTGCAGCACCAAATGTAGCTGAGAGAATGACTGCAGCCAGTAAGCCCAAGATGAGTATACATAATATTAATTTTATTATAGGCCTTTTTTCAACGTATATCATTTTATAACCTCATTTCTCAATGCTATCGCACTAACATTTTTATTGATTAAAGGCTTCGGGATGTATAATTTTGGCAAGCTCTATAAGTCCGTCTGCCAGTCTGGGGCCTTGCCTGTCAAGCATATTGTTATCAATTTCATAAAGCTTTCCGTTTTTTACCGCCGCTAAATCCTTGTAGCCGTTGGTGCTTTCAATGCCTTGCTTTGAATTGAAATATTTAGAGCAGATAAGTATTTCCGGATTTTTTTCTACCAGCTTTTCTAAACTGTATGACCATCCTTCGGCATCGTCGGCGGCATTTTTTCCGCCTGCCATTTGAATCATTTTACCTATAAATGTGTCTTTTCCCGCAGTAAAATCACCCATTTTTCCATAAGACAAAACATAATATACGCTTGGCGAAGGTTTGTCCTTAACCTTGTCTGCAACATTTTGCACCTTAGCCTTCATATCTTCTATAAGTTTATTGGCATTATCCTTTGCATTTAATACCATACCTACTTTTTCAATTGTATAATATACACCTTCGAAGTTTTCATCTCCATAGAAGGCGGCTATTTTTATTCCCATACCTTCCAGTTTTTGGACAACTTCTTTTTTAAAGTGGGTTGATACCAGCACCAGATCGGGCTTTAATTCAACTATCTTTTCAATGCTTGGTTCTTCTATGGCACCCACCGATGCAATCTTTTTAACATCTTCGGGGTAGTCACAGTATTCGGATCTGCCTATAAGCTTTGATGACTTGCCGATAGCATATATTATTTCAGTAATGTTGGGTGCGATAGATATTATTTTTTGGGGTTCACTTTCTATATTTATCTCCCTGCCATAGGAGTCTTTAATTGCTAATGGATATACATTGTCATTTGCCGGTGTGCTTATAGGCTTTTCACTGCTTTGTGAAGACTGCATTTGGCTGCAACCGGCAATTGATAATGTAAATATAATAATGGAAATCCATAATAATAACCTTTTACTAAACATAATCAACACTCCAAACGGTAAAATTATTTTAATGCAAAAACATTTGCAAAAACATTAAAGTCTCTCAACCTAAAGGGCTAAGAGACTAAAAGTAATTACCGTAATAGTAAATAAGCATCCTACACCCCCCTATCGCTCGTAGAGTCTATGGTGTTAATTCAAAGGCAGGTCTTCTGACTTAGGTTCATGGGATTCACGCCTTCCCGGACTTCATCCAGTGGCTTTTTGTGAACCCTCCCCAATTACAGCGGCGGGACCGTACAGGATTTGCACCTGTTTCCCTCTTAGCTTAAATATGTAATGTCACATATTCAAGAACCTTTGATAACATTATTGAAATTGAATTTAATGTAATTACAATACCACAATAAAACATTATTGTCAAAACACCCTACTGATAATTTTATATAAATTAAAATCAAAATGGTACAATGTATTTAAAAAATGTTGTATAATTTTAGTGGTAAAAACATGATAAATATTGAAGAGGTATAAAGTGGAACAAAAAAAATACTTTAATGCTAATTGTGGGAATGATCGATGGAATATATTTGTCTTCATAGCAAAAAATGTATTGCTTCTAATTGTAACATGGTTAGCTGCTAATTTTTTGACACTGGATATTTGGAAGGATAACGTTAGCTTAGTTCATACAATATTTGAGCTTTTATGTGTGTTCATCTCTCTTTCAATATTTATAATTATATGGTATACATATGATAATAACTCACAAAGTATTAGGTGTGTCGGTTTTGCGTTTCTTAGTGTAGCTATTTTTACTGCTCTTCATGCTTTGTTTTTTCCTTCTCTTGGATTTGCACCGGTGGATCATAAAGATTTGTTTACGAAGTTTGGCATAATAGGAAGGCTTATTGAGGCAATTTGTATATTAACATTGATATATAACTTTTCTAAAGTTAATGTTAATAAATGGGTTATGTTAATAGTTTCTTTGATGGGTTCTTTTATTACATCATTAATACTTTTTAATTTTCCTGAATTTATTCCAATGATATTGTCTGATGATGGACCTACCGTTTATAGAGCTATTATTGAATGTGTAATATTCATATTATTTGCTTGTTGTCTTCCTGCTCTAGTAAAAGAAGTAAATAGAAGAGAGTTATTGACATATAAATATATTTTATCGGCAATAATTTTTGCCATACCTGTGGAAATATTATTCTCAATTTATGATAGTATTTATTCATTTTATAATGTTTGGGGGCATATCCTCAAATTTATATCGTATTGTTTTCTTTTTAAAGGTATATTCATAAGTGCTGTAACTTATCCTTATAGAACAAAGGTAGAACAGTTGAATATAAGTGAAGAGCGGTTCAAGAATGCCTTTGAATATGCAGCAGTTGGCATGGCAATTGTGGGTCTTGACGGTAAGTGGCTGAAAGTTAATCGCTTTGTATGTGACATAACAGGGTATTCCCATGAAGAACTAAATAATATGACATATAAAGATATTATGCATGTCGATGATCTGGAATCAGATGTTAATCTCACTAATCAGCTTTTGAAAGGAGAAATACAGTATTATCACGTTGAAAGACGATATATTCATAAAGACGGCTATCCTATATGGGTATTTCTGAGCTGCTCGTTAGTTCGTGATAATGAGGGTAATCCCCTATATTATGTCAGACAGATTCAGGATATTACCGAGGTTAAAAAAGCTTATGAGGCTATTGAGTATGACAAATTGAGGTCTGAGTTTTTTGCAAACATATCCCATGAGTTCAGGACACCTCTAAATATTATATTAAACTCCATTCAATTGTTCGATATTTACATTAAAAACGATCATGATGATGACAGTAGGATGATAAAACATCTGAACTCTATGAAGCAAAATTGTAGCAGGCTTATTCGACTTATAAACAATTTGATAGATATGTCGCGTATAGATGCAGGATTTTATAATTTGAACAAGAAAGAATACAATATAGTAAATGTTGTGGAGGACATTACCCTTTCGGTTGCGGATTTTATTAAGAGTAAAGGACTTCAACTGGAGTTCAATACCAATGTACAAGAGAAGTTTATGGAATGTGATCCCGATATAATCGAAAGAATAATGCTCAACTTACTTTCAAATGCTGTAAAATTTACAAAGAATGACGGTAGAATCAATGTGAATATTTATGACGATAAGGATAAAATAATCATTTCTGTTAAGGACAATGGCATAGGAATACAAAAGGACAAGCAGGAGCTGATTTTTCAAAGATTCCGTCAGGTAGACAAATCTCTTACAAGAAGCCATGAGGGAAGTGGAATAGGCTTATCCCTTGTTAAATCATTTGTTGAGCTTCATGGTGGGACAATTAGAGTTGAAAGTGAGTATGGAAAGGGAAGTGAATTTATAATAGTTTTTCCGGCTTTAGAAAAGGAAGAATCCTGCAATAATGCTTTGGATGAGGCTGCTGCAACAGTCGACAGACTTTCCGATAGTAGGATTGAGACTATAAATGTGGAGTTTTCAGATATATATTTTTAAGGTTTGTAAGGAGGCGTATATTTTGAATGACAATACCACTGCACATAAGGCAGAAGAATATGACGGTAAGATTAGGTCTACAATTCCCAATTATGAATACTTTCATTCTGGAACTATAGATCTTGTTAAATCTATAAATCCTTCTCCTGAAAAATGGCTTGATACGGGCTGTGGAACAGGAACACTTGCAGATTTGGCTTTAAACAGCTTTAAAAACACCATTTTTTTTCTTGCGGACCCATCAAAGGACATGCTTTCTATTGCAAGAAAAAAGCTATTGCATAATAAAAATAACAGGGTTCAAATTTTGGATCCTGTAGCATCCCGGGATTTAAAACTGCCTGAGAATGAATTCGATGTAATTACTGCTATTCAGGCTCATCATTATCTTGATCGGGAAGGTAGGAAAGCATCAGTTGAGAATTGCTTCAGGATGTTAAAGAGTGGAGGAATATTTATTACATTCGAGAATATCCGCCCATTTACTGCTTCAGGTATTAAGGTCGGTTTGGATAGATGGAAAAGGTTTCAGATGTCTTGCGGCAAAAATGAGGAAGAAGCCCAAAAACATGTTGAAAGGTTTGGTCGTGAATATTTCCCTGTCAATATAGAGGAGCACATTGGCTTAATGAGAGATACAGGATTTTCAACTGTTGAAATACTGTGGGTTTCTTATATGCAGGCAGGCTTCTACGCTATTAAGGAATAACTCATTAGGAGTACAATTTGTGATAGGATATTAATAGGATTTATTATAATGATTAAAAGTGCTTGATTTAATTAAAAAACTTAAATATACTTGTAAGAGATGGTTGCATACAGCTTGCAGCTTTTATGTTTTGTGTGACTAAATATTTGATTTTCAACATAAATAACGAGAGGATGATTTAATATGAAACCTGCTGTTAAACCTCAAAATCCCAACTTTTCTTCCGGTCCTTGCTCCAAGTATCCGGGATTTTCACTTGATATTTTAAATAGTGCACTATTAGGCAGATCTCACAGAAGTGCAATCGCCAAAGAGAGGCTGAAATATTCCCTCAAAAAGACGAAGGAAATACTTGAAATACCTGATGATTATATTGTCGGTATGGTTCCTGGCTCAGATACCGGTGCTATAGAGATGGCAATGTGGAATCTTTTAGGCCCGAGAGGAGTCGATGTGGTTAACTTTGAATCCTTTGGAAAAACATGGGCAAACGATGTTAAAAACCAGCTTAAGCTTGAGAATGTACAATCCATTTCGGCAGATTACGGATACTTGCCGGATCTTTCAAAAGTAAACTTTGATCATGATGTAGTTATGACATGGAATGGAACAACTAGCGGGGTAAAAATACCGAACGGTGACTGGATCCCGGATGACAGAAAAGGCTTGACAATTGTTGATGGGACTTCAGCTGTTTTTGCTATGGAAATTCCGTGGAGCAAAGTGGACGTTTTAACTTTCTCATGGCAAAAGGTTTTAGGCGGAGAAGGTGCTCATGGTATGCTGATCATGTCACCTCGTGCTGTAGAAAGGATCGAATCTTATATTCCACCATGGCCAATGCCTAAGGTTCTCCAATTAAGGAAGAAAGATAAGCTTATAATGGACATATTTGAGGGTTCACCAATCAACACACCATCAATGTTGTGCGTTGAAGACTATATAAAGGCATTGGAATGGGCAGAGTCAATAGGCGGACTCAAAGGCTTGATCAAAAAAAGCACTGAAAACCTCAATGAAATAGAAAAGTTTGTTGAAACCTATGATTGGATTGATTTTCTTCCGGTAAGCAAGGATATTCGTTCCAATACATCGGTTTGCTTAAAAATAAAGCTGGATCAGGAACAGCTAGGTGCTCTTGTTAAATTGTTGGAAAAAGAAGGTGCTGCATATGATTGCAAGTCCTATAAGGATGCACCTGCAGGATTGCGTTTCTGGTGCGGTGCTACAGTAAATAAGGAAGATGTAGCTTGCATGCTTCAGTGGCTTGAATGGGCTTATGGTGAAGTAACAAAAGCTTAATTTAAATATATAGGGATTATTAATTTTTGAAAAATTCGGTATAGTCGTTGATTTGCGACCATGCCGTTTTTTCGTTTAGGGTTGGATTATATCAAACGGTATATGTACCCTAAAAATGAACGCTAAAAAAGTTTTTGACGTGGTTAATTGGAACGATTTATAATATATGGTAAGAGATAAAAACACGATCCGGTTGGTAGTCCGGATGCAGGAAAATTCCTGTCAGTAACCTGCCCTCCTGGGGTTGTCCATTCTCTTTATAAGAAAGTTAACAGGAGGAACGACAAATGCATATTAAACTTACAGTGTTCTTTGAAGAACCTTTTTGGGTTGGCGTTTTTGAAAGGGTTTATGATGGAATGCTTGAAACCTTCACCGCATTGTAAAGAAGGAAATATCCAAGTCCGGTGTAGGTACAAAGGCACAGTAAGCCATGAAACTGGAGAATGAGCTTAAAAAAGTGGAAAAAAAACAGACCTCCAGAGAAAAAAGGGAAGAGCTAAAGCAAATTAAGTTTGAAATGAAACAGAAAAAAAAGAAAGAGAAAAAAAGGGGGCATTGAATAAAATAAAGGAACATTTTTATCTGGAACATACTGGAACGGCTTGGGAATCAAAAAAGATTGAATATCAATAATAAAATTAACAATTCAGGGTGTTGGGTTTAAGTAATTAACCCCGCACCCTTTAATATTACTTTTTTTAGTTATTATGATTATACAGAGCTGTGTAAATAGTGGTTTGGATTTACTGTTTTAAAAGAAAATAAAAAGAGTGTAATAAATTTTGAGTTTATGTACGATAAATTAATATAAACATTTGGTTGGTGAATTAAAAAATCTAAGGAGAGGAGTAGTGAAATGGAACTGGTACTCGAAGAGTCTTTAGGAGTTGTTGATAATCAGAAAAAATGTTATCTGGCATTTGCATTAGACAGGGAGGAGTATGGGATACCAATAGAGTATGTAGCTGAAATTATGGGATTGCAAGCAATTACAGAGGTACCTGAGTTTTCCGGTTTTTTAAAAGGGACTATAAAGCTAAGGGGAAAGATTATCCCGGTTATTGATATAAGACTGGGGTTTGACAGTGATACAAAGGGCTGTAATGACAGGACTTGCATAATGGTGATTGAAGAAAACGATATTTCATTAGGACTGATTGTAGACAATGTAGCTGAGGTTTTTTGGATTTCTGATGAAAGTATAGCACCGGCCGAAAATGTATCTTGTGAGCAAATTAAGTACGTAAAATGCATAGGTAAGGTAGACGATAATACAAAATTGATACTTGATTGCAAAAAGCTATTAAGTGATTTTGATGAAATAAAAACTAATCGGTGAATAATATGAAACCAATAACGGAAAAAGAATTTAATAATCTAGTGAATTTTGTTAAAACAAAATACGGGGTTAATCTTTCCAATAAAAAAGCACTGGTTATTGGAAGGCTTCAGAACTATATAGAGCAAAGCGGTTTTAATAGCTTCTCTGAATATCTGGATGTTGTTATGTCTGACAAAACCGGAAATGCAATAACAACATTGGTCAACAAAGTAACAACAAACCATACATATTTTATGAGGGAGCCGGACCATTTTAACTTTTTTAAAAACACAGTACTTCCATACCTTGAAAAAACAGAATCGGCAAAAAAGGATTTGCGTATATGGAGTGCCGGATGTTCTACCGGAGAAGAGCCATATACAATTGCCATGATCATAGATGAGTACTTTGGGACGGAAAAAAGCCTGTGGAATACTGTAATGTTGGCAACGGATATATCTACAAAGGTTCTTGAAACAGCATGTAACGGCATTTACTCAAATGAGTCTATTGAAGTGCTGCCTCAAAAATGGAAGTTTAATTATTTTAAAAAAATAGATGAAGAAAAAAGTGTCATTAGCGATAACATAAAAAAAGAAGTGGTTTTCAAAAAATTTAATCTTATGGAGGAAGTTTTTCCTTTCAAGAGAAAATTTCATGTTATATTTTGCAGAAATGTAATGATTTACTTTGATTTAAAAACAAGGATTGAGCTTGTGAATAAATTTTATGATTTTTTGGAGGCGGGAGGGTACTTGTTTATAGGCCACTCTGAGTCGTTAATCCGTGAAGAAACAAAATTCAAATATATTTTGCCTGCTATTTACAGGAAGGAATAATATTGAGCGGTAGTTGATGATCTACCGCTTTAATTTTTTTATTTCAACACCCTAAGGCAGACCGTAAACACTGCACCGTTATCGGAATTCTCTGCAGAAATTGTACCGTTATGTTTTTCTATCACGTTTTTGCTTATGGCCAGTCCTAAACCGAAATGTCCTTTCTTTCCTTTATAAAACCTCTCAAAAATAATGGGCAGCTCATCCTTATCAATTCCGGGGCCATCGTCACTGATTGCGGTTTCTATAACGTTACCTCCAACCAATTTGGATCTTATATGTATTGTGGATTTGGCGTATCTGATGCAGTTGCCTATTATATTTGCAAATGCTCTTAATAGTTTTTCAAAGTCACCGTTTATTACTAAATCACTTGTTTCTATTTCACAAGTAATAGTTATATTATTATTTGCAGCAATCCCGCTCATTCTTTCAACACAAGTATTAATAAGCTCACTAAAATCAATGCTTTCAAAGCTATAGTTTTCCTCAATGGTATCAAGCCGTGATAAATAGAGCAAATCTTCCACAAGATGGGTCATTCTCTTTGTTTCATCTATTATGATGTCGGATGCATTATTTTTGTCCACGACATCATACTTAATACCCTCTGCATAGCTTTGGATGGACATAAGCGGAGTTCGGAATTCATGAGAAGCATTTTGAAGAAAAGTCTTCTGTGCCTTGTCGTATGATTCCAATTTTTCAGACATGGTATTTATGTTGTTGACAAAATCCTGTAATTCGTCATCAACCGGCACGTGGATTTTTTTCCCGAAATTTCTTTCCGCAATTTCTCCAATATGCTTGTTTAAAGAAGAAAATGGGGCAGATATCTTCTTTGCCACGAGTGAAGAAAAAATGCTGATAATAAGTGCAGATAAAATTAGAATGGTTAAGAGTATCATGTTAATTACCAACTGCAATTGATTGACCTTTTTCATGCTGGAATATACAATAATCCAACCCAGACCGAAATTGTTTTTATCATGAACCGGCTTTAATACTGCTATATAGGATGTGCCGTCCAAATTAAAATCCATATACTGCTGTACAGGTTTATTCTTCAGTGTTTCAACCGCTTTAGTAAATTTGCTTAAAATATTATCGGGTACCTTGAAATATTCGCCGTCTAGATATGTTATAGGTTTATTGCTGCTATCGAGTAAGATATAATCCGCATTCAACAGGGAAGCTTGTTCGCGTAATGAACGATCTAAAGATAAATAGAACCTGAACGGATCATTTTTTTCAAGCCGATTTGGACTTTGATTGCCTTGAAGTTTTGGAGAAGCACGTTTCTCGCCTTCTTTAGGGAAAAAATCTGGACCTCTGTGCAGGGTTGTTGATTCGGCACTGGATGCAATGGATTTTAACTGTTCTTTGACATCGTTTTCAATATATAGCCGGATTGCTATATTGAATACTATTGTTGTCAGTGCAATCATAACAACTATGACTGATATATTATATTTAAAAATCCTCCATTTTATGGTGTTCCTCTTCATAATATCAATCCTTTTCTTCAACTTTGAATCCAAAACCCCAAACAGTTTCGATTTTCAAACTTGATCCCATATCTGAAAGCTTTTTTCTAATCCTTTTTATCATATCATCGGTTGCTCTTGTTTCTACTTCATTTTCGAAGCCCCATATCTTATCAAGAAGTTCACTTCTTGAAATGGCTTTGTTTTTGTTTTCTACAAGATAATTAAGAAGTGAAAATTCCATACCTGTGAGTCCCAAGTTATTTCCATGGACTAAGGCCTGCTTCAAATCTCTATTTATTTCAACATCGGCTATAGACAGAGTGCCTGACTTTATATTCTGTGTCTTATCCAGTTCAATTCTGCGGAAAATACTCCTGATTCTTGCAATGAGCTCCATTGGACTAAATGGCTTTGTGAGATAATCATCACTACCCAAATTAAGACCTATTATTTTGTCTGGTTCGGTATCTTTTGCGGATACAATTATTATAGGTACGGAGCTTTTTTGCCTGATTGCCGAGCAAAGGGAAAAACCGTCCAACTCAGGCATCATGACATCTATAACCAGCATATCGGCAGGTTTTTCATTAAAAGCATCGAGCAGTGAACGTCCGTCATTGAATGTTTCTGCCTCAAATCCTTCTTTTACCAAAAAGGATTTTATTATATTACAAATATTAATTTCATCATCAGCTATATAAATTAGTTTTTTATCAGCCATTTATATTCACCTCTACATTTATTTTATCATGAACATGGTAAAATATCAGGCTTTAATCAATTATGCTTTATTTTTGCCACATTAATATGTGATGGAGAAATTACTAAAAAGTACAGTTTTATTTATAATCGAGGTTATTAAACTTTATTTTCGGCTATAATTCTGAGTTTGACAGTTATTAACTTAATTCTGCCTCAATTTAGCGGGCATTTAAATTTTAATATTGATGTACAATAATTATGTTCGGGATTCAAATTTAAATCCTGTTAATTTTCAATTTTTATATATTAAATTAATTGAAAGAGGTGTTAAAGTTCATGAAGATTATGAGATTTATAGCAACTTCAGCAGTTACAGCATGCCTGATTACAACAAGTGTATTTGCAGTAAATCCTGTAAGTGCAAGTACTCCAACTCCAACAAAAACTACAGTAACTCCAACAAAGACTACGGTGACTCCAAGCAGTAAAAAAGGAAAGCTGTCTGATAAAGAAGGAGAAAATAGAAAAGATCATAAAAGAGCTGGATGCTTTGATAAAATGATGGGTGAATGCCTGTCAAACCTAGTAAAAGAAAAGGTAATAACAAGTGAACAAAAAAACTCAATAGAGAATGCTATAAAATCAGCAAGAGAAGATAAAAAAGATCTAAAGGGAATATTTGATGATCTGGTAAAGGCAGGAACAATAACCCAAGCACAGAAAGATGCATTAATAAAGGAAATGATGAAATCTAAATGCAAGCACATGGAAAAGCATAAGAACAGAGATTCTGATAATTCTTCAACACCTAAAGAGACACCTAAAACAACACCGACTCAGAAGGGAAGATAATATTTTAATCCTTACTTAAGGAATCCTTCTAAGGTATTAATATATTTTTAAAAGCACCTGCAATTCTAAAACGATAAAACTTGCAGGTGCTTTTAGTATTTTTTGAAAGGCTTAGCATGATATCCAAAAAACCTCCAATATAAGCAAAATAAGTTTGTTTTCCGGTAGAAAATGAAATATAATTAATAAAGGCAATATGAAAAGATCATTTTCATATGATGATACTTTTTTGAATTCTTAATAATTTCTTAGGGAGAGGTCAAAATGAACGATATCTTTGAATTCATAGGAAATTGTTTAAAAAGCACTTATGTAGAGCTGTTTCTGTATCTGGTTTTGCCTGTTTTCCTCATAGTTTGGCTGTGGAAATCAAAAAACAGAAGTAAATTTGGACTTTTAATAAAGATGGTTGCAATAGGAACTTTTATTCTGGCTTTATTTTGGACACCTTTCAGGGAATCATCTGTGGGTTATTACACAAACTATATTCTGCTGGCATTATTTTTGGCTTCTGCAGTTGTGGCGTTTATTAAGGGTAGAGGAATGAAATTTTTTAGTGATGCAACTATAAAAGGTATAGTCCTTGCTATTCCCGGGATCATTTCCATATTGCTTATGGGGTATGTCAACGTAATTGGAATAAGGGGCTTTTTCTATGATGAAGAGCCAATAGAGCTGATGTTTCCATTTAAAAACGGAGCCTATGCGGTAATGCAGGGAGGTAATGGAGCCTCAAGCTTTCTTGCCAATTATCACTATCATGCATGGAAATTTGGAACAGAAGAAGATACATTAAATAAGTTCTCAACAGATATTGTTAAATTAAATAAATTTGGCTTTTGCTTTAATACACTGGATTTTTTGTTTAATAATGATTTGCCAAAAGACTTAAACAAGTATGAGATGTTTTCCGAACCTTTATATAGTCCATGCGAAGGTGAGGTATGGAGCGTAGAAGATGGGAATGATGATCTTGATCCTTCAAAAAATGAACTCTATGTTCCAAGCAATAATATCGTTATAAAATATAAAGAAAATTATTATATAGCATTGCATCATTTGAAAAAAGAAAGCATAAAGGTTGCTCTAGGTGATAAAGTAAAGCAGGGACAGCTTCTAGGGGAGATTGGTAACAGCGGTAACACAACCATACCACATCTGCATATTCAGGTATGGAAAAATGAAGGGACAACTTATTTAGGAGTTCCTATTAACTTTAATGGAAGTTTCCCGGTAAAAAATAAAGTGTATTTCAAGTAGTATGATTATGCACAATTGAAAAATGATTTGAATTGTGATATATTAAACCTACTAATGGAATCATGAAGATTCCCAAGTTTACTTAATTATAATTTTTAATTATAATTTTTACCACTACGAAATTGACTTAAGAAAAACCCATGAAGGGACAAAGCTTAAATTTACCCTTTTTGGGTTATTATTTTATAGAGGAGTTGATAACATGCATATGGCTGATGCGTTGATTTCTCCGCTGGTTGGAGGAACAATGATGGCTGCGACTACTGCAGTTGCAGCATATTCCATTAAAAAAGTACAGAATGATATGGATGAGAAGAAAATTCCATTAATGGGAGTAATGGGTGCATTTATATTTGCCGCACAAATGATAAATTTCTCAATACCCGGAACAGGATCAAGCGGACATCTTGGAGGAGGGCTGCTTCTTGCAATAATGCTTGGGCCTTATGGCGGGTTTCTTACAATGGCATCCATATTGTTGATTCAGGCACTTCTTTTTGGTGACGGCGGACTTTTAGCTTACGGATGTAATGTATTTAATCTGGGCTTTTATACCTGTTTTATTGCGTACCCGTTTATTTATAAAAAATTTGTTAAAAAGACTGTGAGCACCGGACGAATACTTGCAGCATCATTGATATCATCGGTAGTTGGTCTGCAGATGGGCTCCTTAAGCGTTGTTCTTGAAACTGTTTTATCCGGTAAAACAGACCTACCATTTAAAACATTCTTAATGTTTATGCAGCCTATACACATTGCAATAGGAATAATTGAAGGCTTTATTACCGCAGCTGTTGTGGCTTTTATACGGAATTCAAGGCCTGAGATTTTGGAGAGGGCGGCTTCAGGAGAAAGATTAGGTGCAGTATCCTTAAAGAAAATATTGATTGTATTTTTTGTTTTGGCTTTGATCATTGGAGGAGGACTTTCATGGCTTGCTTCATCAAATCCTGACGGTCTTGAATGGTCTATTTTTAAGACTTCAGGCAAGCCGGAAATTGAAGCTTCGGGTGGCATTTATGATACCATGTCCAATGTACAAAGTAAAACTGCTCTATTGCCCGATTATGAACTTAAAACTTTGTCCGGTATTGTTGGGGGCATCGTAACCATAGGGTTTGTTGCTTTGGTAGGCTTTATTGCAAATGCATTAAGAAGAAGAAAAATAAATTTAAAATCGAGGATTTGATTATTATGTCAGGCATTGTGAATTCATTATACAATATGAAGCATATGGATGATCTGGCACGCAGAGAATCTCCCATACACGATATTCATCCTCTTATAAAGCTCATTACTACAGTTGTTTTTATAACTGTAGTAATGTCATTTGGCAGGTATGATATAGGTCGGCTTCTACCGTTTTTTTTATATCCTGTTATAATTGTTATTGTATCGGATTTGCCCAAAGCACCGATATTAAAAAGGATTATTATTATAGAGCCGTTTATTATAGGTGTAGGAATACTAAATCCTTTGCTTGAAAGTGAAACATTTATTGTTGGCGGAATTGAGCTATCTAAGGGATGGATCACATTCGGTTCTATTTTTATAAAGTCGTTGTTGGCTGTTACTGCAGCTTTGCTGCTCTTAGCAACGACAGGCATGGATAAAATAGCCGGTGCCTTAAGGACGTTAAGAGTTCCAAAGATATTTGTACTACAGTTGTTATTGACATATAGGTACATATCTGTTTTGACGGAAGAAGTTGCAAGGATGTTAAGAGCCTATTCAATACGTGCTCCACAGCAGAAGGGCATACATAGAAGTGCCTGGGCTTCATTTTCGGGACAACTTATTATAAGGACATTTGACAGGGCACAGAGGGTTTATCATGCAATGTGTGCCCGGGGATTTACAGGTGACTTTAACTTCGGAAGTGTTTTGAAAGTAAATTTAAAGGATAATATATATTGGGTTTGTTGGATAATATTTTTTGCAGCGGCAAGATTGTTTGATTTGCCTGTGCTTATAGGTTCAATGATTACAGGAGTGTTTTTTGTATGAGTCATCATAAATTGGAGATAAAAGATTTGCATTTTTCATATCCCGACGGGCACAAGGCCATAGATGGCATAACAATTAGTATCGGCCATGGAGAGTCTGTTGGGATTATAGGAGCTAATGGGGCAGGTAAATCCACCCTGCTTATGCTGCTTATGGGAATTCTCTTTCCCGATAAGGGAGAGATTGTTGTCGGTGATATACCGGTAAACAAAAAAACACTGCCTTTTATAAGACAAAGAGTAGGAATGGTTTTTCAGGACCCTGATGATCAGCTTTTTATGCCTACGGTATATGATGACGTGGCCTTTGGACCTAGAAATTATAAGCTAGATGAGAAAGATGTTGAAAAAAAGGTGCTTGATGCATTGGATAAGGTTGGAATATTGCATTTGAAAGACCGAGCACCTTTCAAGTTGTCGGGAGGAGAAAAACGTGCTGCAGCCATAGCAACTGTGCTTTCCATGACACCTGATATACTTGTTATGGATGAACCTACCTCTGCACTTGACCATAGGGCGAGAAAAAATATTATGGGTATATTAAGAAGTTTTGAGCATACAAAGATTATTACCAGTCATGATCTCGATATGTTGATGGAGATATGCAATAGGATTGTTGTTATTAAGGATGGTAAGGTATCGGCTGATGGAACAGCTATGGATGTTTTAACCGACAGCAGGCTTTTGGATAGCTGTGGGCTTGATGTTCCCCTTTCTCTACAGAATTGCCCTAAATGCGGAAGGGGCAAAGTTTAATGGTATATAATTTATCTGAATTTATAATCTGAATTTAGATGCATAACATATTGAATTATGTTGAATATAGGTATATAATTAAGGTTGCGAATAAAATATTCGTTAGGTGAGGTTCCTATACAAATATACGCTGCTGCCCGGAAACATCGAGAGATGCCAATGGGTCAACAGGTACTACCGAAATAAGGTTTTACTTAATGTAGCTGGAATTGTATTCCAAAGTTGTATAGTGCTAAAGCTCAACGAGTGAAGGAGCTATAATGGCGTTTTTCCGTCACTCTTTGTTGGCGGTTTTTTTAATGTTAAGAAAATTGTCAATTCAATTATCTTTAATGAATTAAAGATAATTATAAGCTGAATTGATGGAGGTGAACGGTATGGACTATGACCCTGATAGTAGTAACTTAAAAGGATTTTTATTAATGTTCAAAGGTTTATTTGTCATGCCGTTAACCATAATTATGGCGTAATTGACAGATAAACCCTCAGTTTTCCGGTTGATTTTATTGAAGAGGGTGATTGTATGATTGAAATCTTTAAATCAGTTAATAACCAGATAGTTCAAACAAGCACATTTGATGAAGGTGTGTGGGTAAATCTGGTAAAACCTAGTGAGGAAGAAATCGAAAAAGTTAGAAGTGCATTAAATGTCGATATAGATTTTTTAAAGGCCGCACTCGATGAAGAAGAACGTGCGAGAATAGAAAGTGACAATGGACAGACTCTTATAATTGTTGATATGCCTGTTGTAGAAAAAGAGGGTAAAATGAATGTTTATACTACTATTCCTCTTGGCATTATACTTATCAAGCATATAATTATAACTGTTTGTTTGAAGGAAGATACATTGCTTAAAGATTTTATGAGCAACAAGGTTAAAGCTTTTTTTACACAGTACAAGACGAGATTTGTGCTTCAGATACTCCATAAAAATGCTACACGGTATCTTCAGTTTCTAAAGCATATTGACAAGACCAGTACAAGGATAGAGCAGGATTTGCACAAGTCCATGAAGAACAAGGAGCTCATTCAGATGCTAAAGCTTGAGAAGAGTCTCGTTTACTTCTCTACGGCTCTAAAGTCAAATGAAGTTGTCCTTGAAAAGCTTATGAAATACGAGCATATTAAGAACTATCCGGAAGATACCGATCTTCTTGAGGATGTAATAATTGAAAACAAACAGGCTATAGAAATGGCCAACATATATAGCAACATATTAACCGGCACAATGGATGCTTTTGCTTCTATTATTTCAAACAATTTAAATATTGTGATGAAATTTTTAACATCTGTAACCATTGTGATGGCTATACCCACTATGATATCAAGCTTTTTTGGAATGAATGTAGATTTGCCGCTTTCGGGAAAAGCTTCTTTTTGGCTGATTGCAGCTGTAGCATTTGCAATGTCATCTGCAACCGGACTGTTTTTGTATAAGAAAAAGATGTTCTAAATTTATAAAAGTTATTAAGTTTGTTTTTGTTGAAAGGCTTTTAATTTTATATAATGTATAAAAACCTGCATGAGCTAAAATCCATGTGGGTTTTATTATGGTGTAATTTTTATAAAAAATAGAAAATAAAAATAAAAAACTATATAAATTGTAGAAAATAGGTGTATAATATAAATGCAAATGCAAATCATTACTATTTAAATGGGTATTAATATTACATTTAGCGGAGATAAATGCAAATGATTAATTGCATTTAATATATTTAGATTAGGAGAAGTGATTTATGAATAAGTATATACGGCTATTTTTGGTTGTTTTTATTGGGGCTTTTCTGTTTTCGTCTTGCGGTAACTCTCCTGAAACTACAAATACCGGCAAACAAAAGGAATTTACAATTGTAACATCATTCTACCCCATATATGTGTCTGCAATAAATGTAGCAAAGGATATTCCGGGTGTGAGGGTGAAAAACATGACAGAGCCACAGACAGGCTGCCTTCACGATTACCAGTTGTCTCCGGCAGATTTGAAGACTCTTGAAAGTGCCGATGTTTTTGTAATAAATGGTGCAGGAATGGAAGCTTTTATGGATAAGGTCATAAGTCAGATGCCAAAACTGAAGGTTGTAGAGGCTTCAAAGGGAATAGAGCTTATCAAAAATTCATCCGATGGTGAAGAGAATCCCCATGTATGGGTGAGCATATCTGAAGCTATTAAGCAGGTCAAAAATATTAGTGAAGAATTGGCTTTGATAAATCCGCAAAATGCAGATAAGTACAGGAAAAACAGTGAAGATTATATTAAAAAGCTGGAAGCCTTGAAGGAAAAAATGCATAATGAGCTTGACGGTATAAAAAACAGAGATATTGTAACATTTCATGAGTCATTTCCATACTTTGCAAAAGAGTTTAACCTGAATATTGTTGCGGTTATAGAACGTGAGCCCGGATCTGAACCAAGTGCGGGTGAAATAGCCGATACTATAAATATAATTAAAAAGACAAATGTAAAGGCCTTATTTGCTGAGCCTCAGTATTCTAAAAAGGCTGCCGAGTCCATAGCAAATCAGACAGGAGCAAAGGTATTTACTCTTGATCCCATTGTCACAGGCTCCGAGGATGGAGATGTTGATGGGTACATTAATAAAATGGAAGAAAATCTAAAATCTTTGTTAGAGGCATTGAAAATATGAAGAATGAAAACATGTTTCATAATGATTGTGCAAATAAAAGTCCACATCAAAAAGACAAAGGATGTAAAGATGCCTGTTGTGGATTTTGCTGCACAAAATTGAAGAATTTCGGTGTAGTTATAGGAAAAACTGAGATATTAAGGGATGTAAATCTTCACATTCATTGTGGGGAGTTGACTGCCATAATAGGACCAAACGGTGCTGGAAAAAGCACTCTCTTAAAGGCTATGCTTGGCGATTTGAAGGCTACGGGTGAACTCAAATACATTGATGCAAAAGGCAGGCGTAACGGCAAACCTCTTATCGGTTATGTTCCTCAGTATCTAAATTTTGATGTTGGTTCGCCTACGAGTGTGCTTGATTTGTTCATGGCATGCCGTTTTAAATTTCCGGTGTGGCTTCATGCTCCTAAAAGGATTATAAGGCATGTAGAAGAAGCACTGTCAAGGGTGAAGGCTGATCAACTTATTAACAGAAGGCTCGGAGCACTATCGGGAGGAGAGCTCCAGAGAGTATTGCTGGCTCTTGCACTCGATCCCATTCCCGATTTGTTGTTATTGGATGAACCGGTTTCAGGGATTGACCATAATGGATTGGCAATATTTTATGAAACAGTTTCACAGCTTAGAAAGAATTATGATCTGTCCATAATACTGATTTCCCATGACCTTGATCTTGTGTATAAATATGCGGACAGGGTTGTTTTGCTGAAAAAAACAGTTCTTGAAAACGGTAAGCCTCAAGATGTTTTCCAAAGTGAGAATTTCAAAGAGGTGTTTTCACTAAAATGGAAAGATGCTGATGCACAGGGGAGGGAAGAACAATAATGGACATTTGGTACAGTATCATAGACATGCTTCCCTTTGAATGGACGGGACATACATTTATGAAAAATGCCTTGCTGGCAATTATACTTATTTCGCCTGTGTTCGGTATTCTAGGAACAATGGTTGTAAACAACAGGATGGCTTTTTTTTCCGATGCATTGGGGCATGGAGCATTTACCGGTGTGGCCATTGGCAGTATTATGGGCTTGGTTCAGCCTCTTTGGTCCGCTGTTATTTTTTCCGTTGTGTTTTCAATAGGAATCGCAGTAATAAAATACAGGAGTCGAATGGCAAGTGACACTGTAATAGGAGTGTTTTCGTCAACGGCGGTTGCATTGGGTATATTCATACAGACATCGGGCGGTAAGAGTTTTGGAAAAGCAATGACATATCTCATAGGCGACATATTGAGTATTCTTCCAAGCGAGATATTATTGGCATTTTTACTTTTGATTTTTATTACTGTATTATGGATTGTAATATTCAATAAGCTTATGGTAGTGAGCGTAAACCCATCTCTTGCGGGAAGCAGGGGAATACATACTTTTTGGAATGAACTTATTTTCAGCATGGTTATTGCGGTTGTGGTTACGGTATCCATGTCCTGGATTGGGCTTATGGTGATTAATTCATTTTTGGTTTTGCCTGCTGCGGCTGCGAGAAACATAGCAAAGAATCAGCGGCAGTATCATTTGTTGACGATTGTAATTTCTGTCGTATCAGGCATCTCTGGTCTTATTGCATCGTACTATATTGAAACAGCTTCCGGTGCTACCATTGTATTGATTGCTGCAGTTATATTCTTTGCAACATTTGTTTACAGGAAGAGGTTTGATTAAGGATTCTTAAGTATCTTGAAGATGGGAAAGGATGCATAGGCTTGGAAACAAAAAAATATAGAGAATTATTAAAAAAAGAAAATTTGAGAAACACAAAACACAGAAATTCAATTCTTGAAGTTATTGAAGAAAACAGACAGCCCATGACTGCGGATACAATCTACGTAAAGCTTAGAGAACAAGGTGTATCCATAAGTCTTTCAACTGTTTATCGAGTTCTGGATACTTTAATAGGAAAAGGTCTCGTGGTTAAGACCAGTGTAACCGATGATAATAAAGGACTTTATGAAATAAACACAATGGAGCACAAACACCACCTTTTATGCACAAAATGCAGGAAAATGCTTTCTGTGGATGGGTGCCCGCTCGAGGAATATGAAAAAATGCTGGAGGAGAAACTGGGTTTTTCAATTAAAGGTCACAAGTTGGAGATGTTTGGTTTGTGTGATAAATGCAAGGAAAATAATACTGAGTACTGAAACTAATTTTTGTTGTTTATTTCTTATTTATACAAATTAAGTATACAAACAAAGGGCTTTTGCACACTATCTTAAAGTAGTTTTGCATCAGCCCGCTTTAATGGAGACTATGGGATTTGAACCCACAACTTCTACAATGCCATTGTAGCACTCTCCCATTGAGTTAAGCCCCCGTGTAATTATTAGTCAAAAACTTCTATAATACCAACTCTACCAAAACCATCAAAACTAACTCTTCGAAAAATAAGATATTCATATATTTCTGTCCATCTTTTGATATCAACGACAGTAATGCAACCTGCAGAGACCATACCAGTGTGCAAATACCTATCGTCTACATAGCCGCCATCTAAATATGTTATCCTAAACCATGATGTTGCGTATTTTGTTTGATCTTTATAAGTGTTGCCATTTCTGGAGTGAGGCTCGTCAGGCATTTCCAAATAATATTTACCACTTGGAATGGCACCTTCTGAAGAAACGTTATCATAACCACCAGATCCTGAAAAAGCGTTATATGTTTCTCCGTTAACCTCAAGCTTCTTTTTACTTTTATAGAATTTAAGCTCTGCCTTAGGCAGTGTCCTGTTTCTGGATGTTAGATAGGAGCCATACATCATGTTGAAGAAAGACTTCTTTTTTACAGATGCATGTTTCGTTTTATATTTACCTTCAAGTATGGTAAAGTAATCGCGTTCATCAGACTCAGCATATAATCTTACCCTAGTTCCTTGTGGAAGGTAAATAATAGTATTGCTGTCCTCTGAACGTACACGACGCCAACCATCTTCTTTTGCTATATCAATAAAACATTCTCTAGACAAAGTTTTATTAGTTATATCGGCAGCTATTTTTTCACCAATTTTTTCACCCATTTTGCCAGCTATTATTTGCATTTTTTTAATCTCCCTTATTCCAACTCTACTGTGAAAAAATCAATCAATTATCTTACATAGATAATTTTATAATAATACATATATATTTATGTTGTCAAATGCAAATATAAAGTTATAAAGTAGTATTTATACGTATATAAGCTAATGCTAAAACCGTATGCTTGATGACAAAACAGCTTTAAAATGGTAAAATAACATAATTGGTTTACTAAATGGGTAAATTTATAGTTAAGGAGGAATGTACATGTTTGAACTGTTGAAATCCAGAAGAAGCATAAGAAAATTTCAGAATAAAGAGATTGAGAAGGAAAAGATAGATACAATACTAAAAAGTGCACTCCTTTCACCTTCATCGAGATCAAGAAGGCCCTGGGAGTTTATTGTGGTGACAGATAAGGAACTTTTAAAAAAACTTTCCCAATGTAGGGAACATAGCTCGGATTTTTTAGAAGGAGCACCTGTTGGGATAGTTGTTATTGCAGATCCGGAAGTTTGTGATGTATGGATAGAGGACGCTTCAATAGCAGCTATAATTATTCAGCTGTCTGCACAATCTCTTCAGCTGGGGTCATGCTGGATTCAAGTAAGAGACAGATATCATTCCGAAAATGTTACAGCTGGCGACTATATAAAAGAAGTCTTGGGCATACCGTCAAGATATAACGTTGAGTGTATGATAGCCATAGGCTATCCTGCAGAAAATAAAAAAGCATATGATATAAACGGTTTGCCTTATGGGAAAATTCATTATAACGGTTATTAATTCGTCATTGTAATTATATTGAAATATATTTTCATAATGGCTAAATTGAATACGGTTAAGTTGAATATTTTGGAGGAAATTGATGATTCAGGAATTATTAAAAGCTTTTATACTCGTTTTCATAGCCGAAATGGGGGATAAGACACAGATTCTCGCTATGGCTTTTGCAACCAAATATCCAGCAAGAAAGGTATTGGCAGGGATTTTTGCTGGATGCTTGCTAAATCATGGTTTGGCGGTTCTTTTGGGAAGCTCTGTTTCAAAGGTGATACCTTTAAACACCGTTCAGGTAATTGCAGGCTTTGCTTTTGTGCTCTTTGCACTGTGGACAATTAAGCCGGAATCGGATGAAGATGAGGATGAAAGCAAAAAATCCAGGTTCGGACCTGTTATTACTGTTGCAACTGCTTTTTTTATTGGGGAATTGGGGGACAAGACCCAGCTTACGGCTATTACCCTGGCAGCCGATGCAATGTATCCTCTTGTAATACTTGCAGGGACTGTTACCGGAATGGTGGCAACAGGAGGTTTAGGTATCATTGTTGGAAAGAAACTTGGGGATAAAATACCTGAATTTGGGATTAAAATTATTGCAGCCTCCGTATTTATGATGTTTGGTGTAACCAAGCTATATAACACTGTGCCTAAAGAATACCTTGAAATACAGTATATTTTGATTTTTGCCGCTTTAGTATCGATTACGGCTTTCATGTTTTTAAAATCCTCATTGGCAAAAAGGAAAGAGGGCAAGGAGTCTTTGTTAAAAAAGACTTCGAGGGAGCTTTACAATTATTATAATCGGACAAGGGAACAGGTTGAGGATATATGTCTCGGAGAAAATAAATGCGGAAAATGTAAGGGGAAAAATTGTATTATAGGATATACCAAATTATTAATAGAGAATGGTTTGGATGGAATGGGTTCGGTAAGTCTTGAATCCCTCGGAAAGGAATTGGGTAAAGGCAATGATAAAGACTACAATAGAGAGTTGGTTCTTCAAACATTAAGCAGCACTCTTCTGTTTATAAAAAATCATCCGGAAAATCCTGATGTAAAAAATTTACATGATATTAGGAAGAATCTTGAGATGATACTATTTGGCGAAAGCTTTGAAAATATAGATGACTGGAAGAAGTATGAAACGGATTTGAAAGCTATGGATAAAGATATTGCAGAAAAGCTCATATCAGAAATGAGAAAACAGTAACTTGTCCGTTAAGCGGTGTAAGCTACATAAATAAACGCCAAAGCTGCAGAGAATAACGAGTTTCTCTGCAGCTTTGGCATTTGGTGGTAATTATGTACTTTTTTAAGAAAACCGATTAACATTTGCAGTTGTTGTTATATCCTCCGAATCCCCCGAAAATTCCAGGGCAGAAGCAAATAACAAGTATAAGGATTATAATAATCCAAAAAAAGTCACTTCCAAAGCCGAAAAAACCCCCGCATCCTCTTTCATTTTCCATTGAGCTCACTCCTTGTAATACTAATTACATTTCATAGTATGAAAAGCTCATAATAAAAGTTCCATATTAAAATATTTGTCTATCATAAAGGAACTTTTTTCTTATAATTATATATAATACCAATAGGCTATATAAATATGAGGTGCTCTTTATGATAATACCAATAAAGCTTGCAGGAGTTGCACTTGCGTGTAAAACGCTTCAGCTATACGGTGCTAGAAGAAATGACCATTCGATTCCACGTCCAAATTTAATTAGTGTATTTTCACAGGCCATTGCATCAAAATTTAAGGCTAAACAAAGAAATACTCATGAAGACTATATGACTGTAATTACAAATACCATACCTCAGGAAGCGAGGCTTCTAACTCCTACATACAGGACAAATTCAAATGCTTATGAGCTTTGGGATATTGATGGGGACAGGGAAAACGAGCTTGTAACAAGTTACATACTTAACGATGAGATCACTACTATTGTAATTAAAAATCAAAATGATTTATGGAATATTGCTTCCGAAATTAAGATTCCGGGAACGGCATTAAATTACAGGTCATTGGCTAATGTTGTGGGAAAAGGAAAACAGTTGCTTATTGGATATGAGGATAAAGACGGCAATAAGGAAATTGCTGCTTATACATTAAGTGACTATGATGCCAAAAAGCTATTTTCTCATAGGTACAACAAATTTGATTTTTTAAAGCTGCCTGATAGATACGGCGAGAATTCCAATAGTCATATGATATTCTGGAATAAAAACCAAAGAGGAAGTTACGATGTTGATATAAAAAGATGGGATGGTAATAGTCTTAAAGATCCTAAAAATTATAAGGATGTTTTAATAAAAGGAGTGTTACCCCTTTATGCCAAAAAGCTTAAGAGAAACCCGGAGAAGCCGGATAACTGGTATCGTTTTGCAGTAGCATTGGAGAATGCAGGCCTTAAAAAAGAGGCATTATATATAATAAAAAAAGCCAGGCTGCTGAAGTTATCAAATGAAGTATTGCAGGACTTTGATGAGCTGGAGCAAAAAATAAGACAATCGACATAATAATTTTCACAAAGTTATGCTGTAAACAAGGTACGTTAAAAGCAATGTGCACTATAAACGATAACCCCCGCTTCATAACGGGGGTTATCGTTTATGTTCCTGAAATTAAGGTTTGATTCATGTGCAATAAAGCTGCTATTGATATTCGGAATAACTTTATTAGCAGCCTACATTATCACATGCAGGTCCTGTACAGCCCCAGAAGAGCAATAAGAACAGGATAATAAAGAATAAAATTTCCGAATTATCAAACAAACCGCCAAAACCTCTTTTTTCGCTCATTTATAACACTTCCATTCTAATATGAATATTAATAGTATTTAAGCCTAATATAAAATATTCATAATTAGGATTTTAGTGCATGTACCATATTTATGTGAAAATCATTATATGTTGATTTGAAAGAGCTCACGTATTTCAGCTTCACTGAGCTGTGTTACGAGATTTTCACCGGCATGGATGACATTATTTATGAGATCCTTCTTCTTTTCCTGTAACTCAAGTATTCTTTCTTCAATTGTTCCTTTAGCAACAATCTTGAATACCTGTACGGCTTTTGTTTGGCCTATTCTATATGCTCTGTCGGTGGCCTGTTCCTCTACAGAAGGATTCCACCATGGATCAAAATGTATTACAATATCTGCTGCGATGAGATTTAAACCTGTGCCGCCGGCTTTTAAAGATATTAGGAAAACAGGTTTTTCCAATGAATTATATGAGTTTACCATTTTAATCCTGTCTTCTGCTTTAGTGGTTCCATCCAGATAAAAATAGGGAATTTTCAATTTGTTTAGCTCTGCTCCTATAATCTGAAGCATGGATGTAAATTGTGAAAAAATAAGCATTCTATGGCCCGATTCTATGGAGTTTTCTACCAGCTCCATGAGAACCTCCAGCTTACCGCTTCCACCCTTGTAGTTAGCGATGAATGTTGCAGGATGACAGCATAGCTGCCTTAATCTCGTCAATATGGACAATATTTTAATTTTGCTCTTTTCAATTCCGTTATTTTTGATTTCTGCCGCCACTTCGCCCTGTGCTTTTTTCAGATAGGCTGCATACAGCTTTTTCTGGTCCGTAGTCATTTCTGCTATTGTTTTACTCTCTATTTTAGCGGGAAGCTCTTTTAAAACATCCTTTTTAAGCCTCCTTAATATAAAGGGCTTTATGAACTGAGAGAGCCTTTTAAGAGCCTCTTTATCATTATTTTTTACGATGGGTGACTCAAACCTTTTTATAAACTTATGATGGCTCATAAGATACCCGGGCATTATGAAATCAAAAACAGACCAAAGCTCTGTAAGGGTGTTTTCTATAGGAGTACCGGTCAATGCAAAATAACTTTTTGCCCTTAAACTTTTAACCGAGCCTGCATTTAATGTGGCAGGATTTTTTATGTGCTGAGCCTCGTCGATGAAAACATAGCTGAATTCAATGTTTTGATAAAGCTCTATATCTCTCTTCAAGGACCCATAGGATGTTACGGCGATATCATAATTGTGAATTTCATCAATAAGCCTAATTCTTTCGGCTTTTGTACCTGATATTATGGTTGTGGATAAATCCGGCACAAATTTTTCGACTTCAGCCCTCCAGTTGTATATCAATGATGTTGGGGCAACTACCAGGCAAGGTTTGGCATCATCGGTCTTTTCGCTCTTTATAAAGCTTAATACCTGCAATGTCTTTCCAAGGCCCATATCATCGGCTAAAATTCCGCCGAAGCCATACTGGGAAAGTGTTTTAAGCCATTTGTATCCGAACTTCTGGTAATCCCTTAACACTCCTTCAAGTTCCGGAGCAAGCTTTATATTAATGTCTTTAGGATTTAATATTTCACTTATCAGCCTCTCGTAATCTGCATCCTTAGATACCAGTTTAAATTTCTTTTCCTCCAGATAATTGTTGAGAAACAAAGCTCTGTTTGACGGAATATTTATTTTTGAATCTTTTATTTTTTTCTCATTTATATCAATGTCGGAAAAAAGAATGGATAAATCCATGAGCTGCTTGTTATCGAGCCTTAGGATTGATCCGTCCTTAAGCCTGTAATACTTTTTCTTTTCCCTGACAGAGTCTAAAAGGTTCAATATTTCATCATTATCAAAATCATCTACATTAAAATCAAATTCCAAAAGGTTTGAATCGGTGTTAAGCCTTATACCCATTTGGATATTCTTAACATTTTTTATCCTTATGGACTTGAATGCATCGGAATAATATAACTCGGCATATTCTTTTAGTATATCTATTTTTCCAGATATCAGCTCGGCAATATCTTCTTCCGCTACACTGTAAAACAGATCGCCTTTTTGATGCATACCGCATGAGTTTAAAAGACCAATAATTTTATTCTCCTTCTCTATGTCCCTAAGTATTAAATCGGATGAATTTTCAGACATGCCGGGTTTTAGAGTTTTATCGCCGTATATGAAGCGAACTTTGGCACATATACCTTTTCTGGTAATATCAAAATATATTTTGCATTGAAGCTCCTGCTCCAAAATCTTTTGTGACAATTTCGGGTCAATTTCAACATGGCAGGATTCTCTCACCGAAGGTATGAACTCTTTCAAAAAATGAACCCTGTCTTCTTTGCGTATTCTATATATAGGATTTTTTTTCTCACTGCGAGTAGCGTGTATTGTGTCTAATAAATGTTTTTTTTCTTCAGGAACTCTATAAACAATTAGTTTAAACGGATCAAAAGCATATTCAAAATCATGTGTAATTGCCATAATTTTTATGTTGTCATCATAGTTGGCATTCATCAATAGAACGCTGTTTTTTTCTTCAACTTTTATTTTAATTTCAATATCGTCCTCTATTCTGAGATTTTGGTCAGAGCCGGTGTAAGCTAAAGGCTTTTCACTATCTTTTGCTATTTGCAAATAGGCTTTTAAATTGTCTTCAAACAGCCTTACGCTGTTTCCAAAAAATATACTATTCTCATGATAATATGTACGATAGCTTAAATAGTCATCCATCATCATCTTTTTTCGCAGAATGTCCGCTAAAAAATCAAGTATTTTTTTGTCGCTTCCTTCAAAAAAAGTATTTCTGAAGTCTATTTCATATTTTTTTGTAAAATAATAGGATTTATTTTTTTCCAGAGCTTCAATAAATGATTTTATATTTTTTACAACATAGGGCTTTTTTTCGCCTGCTTTTAATTTAAGATTCAATGCTACCTTATTATAGCCCATTGATATAAACTCATGTTCAAGCCATAATTGTGCCTTAATGTGCTTTGAAGGGGTTTTATTGAATGTAAATGGAATAAATACTTCAATATTTTTTAAATTATTTTCATTATTATTTATCAATTATTTCACCTTTTTGCTTGAAATTTTTAACGTTGATGAATTATAAGTTCATAGTTATTTCAACCGGGCAATGATCCGAGCCTTCTATATCTTTATGTATTATAGAGTCTAAAAGCATTTCCTTAATTCTATCCGATATACAGAAATAATCAATACGCCAGCCGACATTCTTAGCCCTTGCATTGAACATATAAGACCACCAGGTATAAGCGTCTTTTAAATCCGGATAAAGGTATCTGAATGTATCTATGAAGCCTGAATTTAAAAGCTCAGTGAACTTGCTGCGTTCTTCGTCGGTAAAGCCTGCACTTTTGTGGTTTGAAGCCGGATTTTTAAGATCAATTTCATTATGTGCCACATTCATATCACCGCAAACTATAACAGGTTTTAAAGCATCGAGTTTTTTAAGATAGCCTCTGAAGGCATCCTCCCATTCCATTCTGTAGGAGAGCCTTTCTAATGCCCTCTTTGCATTAGGGGTATATACATTAACAAGGTAAAAATTATCGTACTCAAGGGTTATGACTCTTCCCTCCATATCATGCTCTTCAATCCCTATGCCGTTTTCTTGGGAAATAGGCTTTATCTTTGTGAATATTGCCGTGCCTGAGTATCCCTTTTTAGCTGCATAATTCCAGTACTGATAATAACCATCCGTTTTAAGCTCAAGCTGACCTTCCTGCAGCTTACTTTCCTGTATGCAGAATATGTCGGCATCAACAGATTTGAAAAAATCCATGAAGCCCTTATTTATACACGCTCTTAAACCGTTAACATTCCATGAAACCATTTTAATCATAAAAATACACCTTTTCCCATTAAATTTATTTTCTATTTGCTTAATATATTTTTACCTCTAATTTATACCCCAATTTTATATGGGGCTAAAATTGAATTTCAATATTTAAACCATTATATTATAACAAAGAATTCACTTTCCTATAACCCCTTTAGGACAGGGTATTCAATCAGAATATATTTTTTTTTGTACGACAAAATTTCTAAAACAATTCTGACAATTTATTGTTGACATTACCAATTATATCTGATATGATTTATTATAAAATCTCAAATCAATAAATTGCGATGATGGATATAAGATACATTTGATTGTAAAAGAGAGTCGGTGGTTGGTGTGAACCGATACATGATGTGTATGTATAGCTCGATCCGGAGTATTGCATCTGAAATATTAAGTAAGGTGCAACGTTGACGACGTTATAGTCGGAGCATTATATTATGATGCTCACTAAGGATGTATCTGATTTTAGGATATGTCGAATTAGGGTGGTACCACGTAAGAGTTTAGACCTTTCGTCCCTGCATGACCGCAGGGGGGAAAGGTTTTTTAGTGTCTCGTAAAGTTTTTGGATACTTTTTAGGACACTATTTATTAAAAGTGTTAATAAGCCAGGCATTTGGAGAAGCAAATTATTAATGTTTAATGTAATTTGCTTAAGGAATGCAATAGATTTATCACTTTTAATATAATTGCTGAAAGGAGTGAATAACATGCCAAAACACTTATTGTCCGTACTGGTGCAAAATCATGCGGGAGTTCTTTCGAGAGTGTCTGGATTGTTCAGTAGAAGGGGTTTTAATATAGACAGTTTGGCAGTAGGGGTTACTGAAGATCCTGAGGTATCAAGAATAACTATTGTTGTTGACGGGGATGAATACATAGTTGATCAGGTAACGAAGCAGCTTAATAAGCTTGTCGATGTGCTTATAGTAAAGCGGTTGGAAAAGTCAGATTCCGTAAGCAGAGAGCTTGCACTTATAAAGGTTATTGCAACAACCCAAACACGTGCTGAGATTATTCAGATTGTTGAGATATTTAGGGCTAAGATAGTTGATGTTTCAAAAAGTACTCTTACGATAGAAGCATCGGGGAGTTCGGATAAAGTCAGTGCTCTCGAGGATATGCTCAAGCAGTATGGCATCGTAGAGATTGTGAGAACTGGCACAATAGGTATTGAAAGAGGAAATAAATATATAAAAGTAAATTATAATGAGGAGTGATAATCTATGGCAAAAATGTATTATGATAGCGATTGCAACTTAGGTTTATTGAAAGGAAAAACTGTAGCGATAATCGGTTACGGAAGTCAGGGCCACGCACATGCACAGAATTTACATGATAGTGGTGTAAATGTTGTCGTAGGTCTTCCGGAAAATTCACAGAGAAGACAGCAGGTTATAAATGACGGTTTAAAGGTAATGAACACTGATGAAGCTGCAAAAGCTGCCGATGTAATTATGATACTTGTTCCTGACCAGATTCAGGCGGCAGTTTATGAAGAAAGCATTAAAGCAAACCTCAAAGAAGGCGATGTTTTGATGTTTGCTCATGGCTTTAACATCATTTTCAACCAGATAGTACCACCTAGCTTTGTGGATGTTATTATGGTTGCACCGAAGGGACCGGGTCACACTGTAAGATACCAGTACCAGGAAGGAAAAGGAGTACCTTCATTGATAGCTGTTCATCAGGATGCATCAGGCAAGGCAAAAGACTATGCACTTGCATATGCATCAGGTATAGGTGCAGGTAGAGCAGGTATACTGGAAACTACTTTCAGAGAAGAAACTGAAACTGATTTGTTCGGTGAGCAGGCAGTTCTTTGCGGTGGTGTTACAGAGCTTATGAAAGCAGGGTTTGAAACTCTGGTAGCAGCGGGATATCAGCCGGAAATTGCATATTTTGAGTGTATCCATGAAATGAAGCTGATTGTAGATCTCATCAATCAGGGAGGATTTTCATTTATGAGATACTCCATAAGCGACACAGCTGAGTATGGAGACTATATGACAGGTAAGAGAATAATTACCGATGAAACAAGAAAAGAAATGAAAAAGGTACTTACTGAAATCCAGAACGGAACATTTGCTTCCAAATGGATCGCAGAGAATAAAGCAGGCGGAAGAGCCGAATTGCTTGCAATAAGAAGAAATGAATCTGAGCACCAGTTGGAAAAGGTTGGAGCTGAACTTAGAAAAATGATGAGTTGGCTAAAGAAATAATAACAAAGAACAAATTTTATATTATTTTATATAATTCGGTTGGGATGGATTATAAGTCCATCTCACCGATATGGTCAAAATGGAATATAAAAGCATTGACTATTATTTACATTTATTTTAATAAGATATTTATGAATATGAGATTGATTGAAAGGAGGGGGGCATTATGGCTACCCGTATAAAAATATTTGATACTACTTTAAGAGATGGAGAACAGACTCCAGGAGTTAATTTAAATATAAATGAAAAATTGGAGATAGCAAAGCAATTGGAAAATCTTGGAGTGGATGTAATTGAGGCAGGCTTTGCCATTGCATCACCTGGTGATTTTGAAGCTGTAAAGGCTGTTGCTCAAAATATTAAGAATTCGACTGTTGCCAGCCTCTGCCGTGCTGTTGAGAAGGATATAGACAGAGCGTGGGAAGCGGTGCAATATGCTGCAAAACCAAGAATACACACTTTTCTTGCAACCTCTGACATACACATGAAGTATAAACTCAGGATGACTGAAGAGGAAGTATTTACAAGAGCTGTAGAGATGGTTAAGTATGCAAAGAAATACTGTCAGGATGTGGAATTTTCCGCAGAAGATGCAAGCAGAACAAGAGTGGATTTCCTTTACAGGATTATTGAGGGAGTAATAAATGCCGGTGCAACTGTGGTAAATATTCCCGATACTGTTGGATATGCTACTCCTGAAGAGTTTGGAAACTTGATTAATGGAATAAAAAATAATGTTCCCAATATTGACAAGGTGGATATAAGCGTTCACTGCCACAATGATTTAGGTCTTGCAGTTGCCAATTCTCTTGCAGCTATGTTAAATGGTGCTACGCAGCTTGAATGTACTATTAATGGACTTGGAGAGAGAGCCGGTAATGCATCCATGGAAGAGATTATAATGGGAATTAATACAAGAAAGGACTATTACAGCGGCTTTGAACACAATATTGACACTGTTAAAATCTATAGAACAAGTAAGCTTGTAAGTTCATTAACAGGAGTAAATGTTCAGCCCAACAAGGCAATTGTGGGAGCAAATGCCTTTGCTCACGAGTCAGGCATACATCAGCATGGTATATTGTCTGAAAAGAGCACATATGAAATAATGACACCTGAATCAATCGGTCTTACCCAGAACAGAATGGTGTTAGGAAAGCTTTCAGGGCGTCATGCATTTGAAGAAAGGCTTAAGGAGCTAGGCTATAATTTAGGTGCCGATGAGATTCAGAAAGCATTTGAGCAGTTTAAGAGCCTTGCCGACAAGAAGAAGGAAGTTACCGACAGAGATATTGAAGCTTTAGTTAAGGATAAAGTAGCGGATATTCCGGAAGTGTTTGAATTGGAAAGCTTCCAAATCAGCAGTGGAAATAAGGTTATAGCCAACTCCGTCATCAGTCTTAAGAGAAACGGCAACATTATAACAGAAGCAGCAACAGGCGATGGCCCTGTAGATGCAGCATTTAATGCCATGGATAGACTCATTGGATTCAGTATGGAGCTGGAAGAGTATTCATTAAAGGCTGTTACTGAGGGAAAAGATGCTCTCGGTGAAGTGACTGTGAAGGTTTTAAAGAATGATAAATACTATATAGGCAGAGGAGTTAGTACCGACATTGTCGAAGCGAGTATCAAAGCATATCTTAATGCAGTAAACAGAGTCATTAATGAAATTGGATTTGATGACAGCAATATTAATCAATAATAATGTAAATAAGGAATGAATATAAAAATGGGGCTTTGCAACAGCCCCATTTTTGATCTTAATCCGACACAGTAACTTGAATTGTGGTGCTTTCAGTGCGTCCGAATGAATTTTCAAATATACATTTATATATATATGTACCGGGCTTTTCTGCTGTTATTATTCGGGATATTGTTTGTGAGTCCGGTGAATGATCGGTTCTTCTCATAGTTGATATAATTTCGTTATTTTCCAATAAAAACCATTGAGTTCCATTGTTTCCGCCGGTCATTATAGAAGTTATTGTAAAGTCTTCTCCAACTTTTACATTATTCTTGTCACTTCTAATAATTACATTTCCAGGTTTGCCGGTGGCTCTAATCACTGTTATATTTTCCGGTTCACTTTTGGAAGATGGACTGGCAGTTTTTAATTGAGACGGTAATGTAGCAGATTTAGTTGGAACGGATTCAGTCGGAGCTGGTTTATTTGCTGCAGGCCTTTTTTCTTCAGTGGGAGTATCTTTAACGTTTTCCGGTTTTTTTGTGTTACCGGGGTTATTGGCTGCTGCAAGTGGTGTAGCATTTTTAGTCGATTTGGGTGTCGAAGCTGCATTTTTACCTTTTGAATTGTTGTTTTTACCATTGTCGGCTATTGCGGAAGTTTTACTAGTTTCGGACTCGGTTGATGATGAACTGTCGTTTTGGGAAAGTTCTACGTCCTCATCCATGTCATTATCTTCTTCATCCAAATCCATAGAAGTATCGGATATTGAACCGACTTTTGACGATGCTAATTCTTGTTTTTTATTACCGGTACTTTGTATTAACATAATAAGACCTGCTATTACAAATAATGCTGCGGCTGCTGCACATCCTGAAATAATTATTTTTTTGATATTGGTAAATTGGCTGTCAGGAATATAATAATGCTTATAATTTATTTCATTACCGACATCTACATTAAACGGTTTCTTTATTGAAAGGAATTTACAGTCCTCAGTCATAATGGTGGCTTTAGAGCCTTTTATTACCAGCACAACTCCCGCAAACTCAGAAAGGTTCCAGTTTAATTCTACATTCTTAATATATCCTTTTAAAATTTCAAGTTTGCTTTTCATTATAAGGCATAATGCTATTATATATTTATAATTCTGACGTAATATTTTTTTATCTATGTTGTCTATTCCAATGTAGCCAAGATCAATCTTTTTTGAAGTTGCCAGCTTCTGAGCGAATTCACTTGAATTTGACAGGTCCTTTGCCAGTTTTATTGCCCGCACAATCAAATAAGAGCTTTTAGGTGTGGAATGTATTAAATCCTTCATGGTTATTCCATGCTTCCACAGTTCGTTTTTAAAAGCTGAAATTTCCTCGTTTAATTCGCAATTTTTATCATAGCAGCTTTCATAGTAGGAAGTATTCTGGGAAATACCCTGTGCATTTTTTATTAGAGCATCCCTTACCCATTTTTTTATATTTTTTTCGGCATACTCAAAGAAATCACCATCGGTTTCAGCGTTGAAATTATCGATTGAGTAATCGAATGCCGAGACACCTAGATTAAATTCGTCACTGTTTTTTATAATTGCTGATTTGTCAAATGCACTACCTATAACTCTACTTATAAAGTCTTTATTGTTTTCAATAAAATTCTGTCTTAACTCAGGAGGACCATTTCTTATTTTTTCAATAACATCATAAATAGATTCCATACTTTACACCTTCTTTATAAGGAAATATATTATATATTTATATTAATATTTCATTGTGTTGATTATTATAGTGTTGAGCAGCGTATTTGAGTCGGGACTTAGGCGGAAATATTAAAATACAAGATTTTTTATGCAACAATATTATATAATATTTTCTAAAATGGTAATAGTAATTTTTTATTGTTTTATTGCAAATAGCAAAAAAAGTTATTATTTTTAAAATATATCTTCCCATAATTTTATATTTATAGTATTATTTAATTATGCAATACAATATTATACTTTATATAGTAATTATTTAGAAATGATATTAAATTAATATTTCTATTATTTCTATATTAAATATGTTGTTGCTTTTAATCTTACATTTAGCAGAAGATAAATGTAAAAGATTAATTGTATTTAATTTTAGCTGGAATTTGTTATTTTGAAATCGTATATATAGCAGCTATATGCAAGGTGGCATACAGTTGTTTTTATTAAATATTTAGCTTTGGTAGGGGATGTATTTAGAGTTAATTACGCAAAATAAGCAGGGGAGGCTTATAAGTGTACTGCTCATATTACAAAAAATCTACTTTTTTTAAACGTTTACGAGGCTCTATGGGTTACTGTTCTTTGCAAAAATGTATTATCGAAAGGGATGAACAGGTTGGTAAAATACCTTTTGAATACTGTGAGGGTCTAAATGGTAAATGTAATATTATGTGCGGTGTCTATATTTATTTTTCAAAAGAAGCATCTGAAAAATAACATATAATTATACCGTATTTACCCATACCCTATTGAGAGGATGTACGGCTTGAAGTTATATGGAAAAATAATTAGGGAAACTAAGATTCTTAAGGATACTTTCGTTGTCGAAGAAGATTCGACTATGCAATATAGAGAAAGACTTGAGAAATGTTTAATAAATTTGTGCAGAGAAATCGGTATACCGGTTCCTATATGGCTTGAGAAGAATACCAAAGAGTTTGCTCACTTTAGAAGGACCTTTTTTTCGAACGAACAGTTTGTTGAGAAAGTTGATTTTGACAGATTTGAGATAAGGGTTGAATAATTTTTGCTAAGGAATGGATTAGAAGCAAATTGATCTGGAATTTTATTTTCCGTTAGAAGCATTTATGCCTTCCTGATGGAGATAATATCTAATATGCACTGCGTTAAACTGTGCGGTCCTTTATTGTTGTATCTTTTTCAAAGCTTAAGCAACCTATATATTAAATACATTATTACTCTTAATCTTACATTTGGCAGTAGATAAATGTAAAGATTGTTATGGCATTTTACATATTAATATTATTTTGTTTTTAATGGAGTTTTTATGAGAATTAAAAGAATTATTGACGTAAGCAGGAGAATAAAGACCGGAATGGCTGTCTGGCCTGGTGATGAAGGCATAAAAATTGATTTGAATTCATCAATTAAAATGGGGGATATGTGCAATGTATCGTCCATACATATGGGACTTCATACCGGAACACATATTGATGCACCGCGGCACTTTTTAGATGAAAAGGAGGATATAGCAAGTCTTGATTTGTCCATGTATATTGGATATGTTAATGTTTTTGAATTGAATGTGAGTGAGTGCATAACTGCAGATGATATTAAAGATCTTTATATTGAAAAAGGCGATGTCGTTTTCTTTAAAACTGCCAATAGTGATATATCTATTATGGAAGAATTTAAAAAGGATTATATCTATCTAGACAAATCAGCATGCGAGTTTCTTATTGAAAAAGGTGTAAAGACGGTGGGTATTGACTATTTGTCGATTGACGGGTATTATACTGAAGGCCATTTATCACATTATGCCCTTCTTTCAAAGGGGATTGGAGTGATAGAAGGATTGTGTTTAAAGGAAGTGAAGCCTGGAAAGTATTTCTTTTCCTGTTTGCCGTTAAATATAGAAGGGGCGGATGGGAGTCCTGCAAGGGCTGTGCTGCTTGAATTGTAATAAAATTGCATTTAAAATTATTAATAAATTGTTTATAATTACTTTATATGATTTCAATATATATAATGTAAAATAAAATTAGGGGATTTTGTCCGTAGTTCGGTTGTGAGGAGATGTATTAATGGGGAGTAGCAATAAGAAGTTCTTTATAGTGTTGTGCTTTTTTATCGGGCTGATAATTTTTGTGTCTACTGCATTTGCTGATATATCAACCAAGTCAGCTTATCAGCAGTTGAAGGATAGTATTAAATATACGTTTATGAGTATGGATAAACATTTAAACAGCTATACCATAACAACTACTACAGTGATAAAAGAAAAAAACAGGCTTATTATGTCCGGTGAAGAGATAAAGAAACAAAGCAGAGAAGCTAATGAAGAAAAAAATACTTATCTGTATGGTAATACGCAAAAACAGGTATTCTACTACTATAATGATAAAGATACATCCATATCGTATGATGCAAGCAACGATACATATTATCTATATGAAAATTCCGGCGATTATAAAAGAACTTCCATAGATCCTTTTAAAGAGCCTTATTCAATCGAGCTTGAAAAAATATTTGATTTATTTATTGGAAATGTCAAAGACAGTGTAACATTTGAAAGAATGCCCGACGGTTCTAAAAAGTTCAGTGGATATGTCAGCCAAGGTCAAATCCCTGCCATTATTAATGCTTTAATATCTTTTGAATTCAAAAAGGAGATATCATCAAGGACATATGACCGGTTTGACATCAAATATCCTAATCTGAAGGATGATATTTACATTAAGCTGGCAAAGGGAAGTGCCACTACCAATAAGAATGGGCTGATTCAAGAAATATCGGCATCATGCGTAATGGCAGGCAAGGACTTTGACGGCATTGTCCATAATATAACTGCAGAAATAATTATAAAGATACATGATATTGATTCTACCAAAATTACAAAGCCTGACCTTGCAGGTAAAAAAATAGAAAAATCGGGTAATGATGTATATGAGGTCAGCAACCTCACTGAAAAGTTTGAAGGAACGTTCAAAAATGATATTGTAATTCAAAGGGACAATAAATATGTTAAAATAGGCGAAAGAATAGTTGAGCTGGCAAGGCTTGACGACACTCATTTTAAGGGTAGTTACACAGAAGAATATATTAGCGGTTATGAAGATTATTTTGAAAGCAAGGAGTCTTTCGATTTTGATGCGGAACTAATAGGCTCATCCTCCAGTGCGAAATATACATATATAAATGTGAATGGCAAAGAGAGTTCAGGCTATATTAATTTTGATACAGTAAACGGTAAAATATTCTTTAGCAATAATGGAAGCAGATATAAGGATCTTTCATTTGACAATGATTTTTGCAGGGTATTTGATGAATAACATTTTAATGTATAAATTTCTATTACAAATCTAAGGTCATTTATACTGTTCATTTAGACCTATAATGGTGAAAGGAATTATCATGGAAGTAGTACTTGAGATAAAAGAACTTAATAAAGTTTTTAAGAACGGACGAGGTATTAGAGATATCAATCTAAATATTTGCAAGGGCGATGTTTTTGGATTGCTTGGTGCAAATGGAGCAGGCAAGACAACTACCATGAAAGTTATGACAGGACTTATGAAACCGGATTCCGGAGATGTAAAGATATTCGGACACAGCATAACTACCCATCATGAGAAAGCCATGAAGAACGTAGGTTGTATAATTGAAATGTCCGAATCATATCCATATCTTACTGCTTTTGAAAATTTGAAACAAATTTCTAGATATTATGATTATATTGACAACATAAGAATTAATGAAGTATTGGAAATGGTAGGAATATATAAATACAGAAACGAGAAAACAAAAAATTTTTCTTTTGGAATGAAGCAGAGGTTAGGCATTGCTTCAGCAATATTATCAAACCCAAAGCTGGTTATATTGGATGAACCGCTGAACGGTCTTGATGTGGAAGGAATGGTAGCTATAAGAAATCTCATAAGAAAACTTTCCGATGAGGAAGGGACTACATTTTTTATTTCCAGTCATTTAATTAATGATGTGGAGCTTACCTGCAACAGGGTAGGAGTTATTTTTAACGGGAAGATTATAAATGAGGATTATACTGCCAATATATTAAGAGATTATGCTACTTTGGAAAACTATTTTATAAGTGAGGTAGACAGTAATGGAAGAGCTTAAGGGTGCATCAATTAATGAAATTGAAAGACTATTTAAGAAAAAAAAAGCCTATGTAGCTGCTATAATATCCATTCTGTCCATTATTATAGGCCAACTTGTTGTAATAGGATTTAGGCTTGGTACCGGCTCAAGAGCTGCTGACAGAGCAGAGTTTCCATTACTGGTTTTATCCATATATATTAACACTATTCTTCCATTATTTACTGCTCTTGTTACAATTGACATGTTTACCGGGGAGTTCTCTCAGAATACCATAAAAATAGCTTTGCTGCGTCCTATATCAAGGTTAAAGCTTTATTTTTCAAAGATTATCGCTATAACCTTTTTTGTTTTTATCAATTTATTTTTGGTCATGGCATTGTCCACACTGGCCGGGATGTTTTTTAACCCGGGAACCATGTCGATTAAGGAATTGCTCAGGATTTTATTGGCGTACACCGTTTCAATGTTGCCTATTTTAACAATTACATTGATTTTAGTTTTTATTGCAAATCTTTTTAAAAACGGTGTGGTAGCATTCCTTGTTTCAACAATTCTATATATTGCAATGAAAGCTTTTGAAATATATAATAATTCTTATAAGATAATTTTTATAACATCTACGCTTGGATGGTACAGTCATTGGACAGGAAGTGAAATACCGATAGATTCATTGGTAAGGGAGTTTCTTGTAATGTTTGCATGCTCCTTAATGGCCTTTTCGGCTGGTTTTTACTTGTTTGACAAAAAAGAACTATAAAGGAGATTATATGAGCCGACTTCACAAACACCTTGTATTTACTAACATCGCAATAATGATTGTTCCAATTTTAATTACCGTTATAATTACCAGCATATATGTCTTTATTTCATATACTTTATTTGATACAAGTATAAGCTCTGATAGCATAAAAAACTTAGCCAGCGTTGAGTATGAGCTTTTTACATCAAACAGCAGTACATTACAGAAAAATCCCGAACTTTTACTTGATAAGGATTTTCAAAAGGATCTTACCATAAGATTGTCTGATATAAATACCGATGTGATTATAATAAAAAATAACAAAACGATATATTCTTCCAGGGATTTCAGTCAGATGGATATTGAAAAGTGCCTGAACTTTTCCAAGCACAATTATATTCAAAGTACTGTTGATTTAGATGGAACCGATTATACGGTTAAAGTAATAAATCAAACATTTCCCGATACAACAGCAGGCTTTGTTATATTGCTTGCAAAAGTTGACAAGGATGTCATTGCATCTAAAGGATTTATAATATTTGTTGCTGTGACGTTCTTTTTAACATTTATACTCACTAACCTTATATTGACATATTCATTTTCCAAAAGCATAGTGAAACCTATTTTGCGTCTTAAAAATGCAGCCAGCGAAATCAGCTGCGGTAATTTAGCCCACGAAGTTGTTGTAGAGGGACACAGCGAGATAAAAGATTTGTGTCAATCCTTCGAGCAAATGAGATTAAAGCTTAAGGAGTCGGTTTATACTCAGGCTAAGTTTGAAGATAACAGAAAAATGCTTATTTCCAGTATATCTCATGATTTAAAGACCCCTATAACTTCAATTAAGGGGTATGTTGAAGGAATATTGGACGGTGTTGCAAACAGTCCCGAAAAGGTTGAAAAGTATTTGAAGACCATTTATTCCAAAGCGGTACAGGTTGATTCAATGATAGATGATCTTCTTTTTCATTCCAAGTTGGATTTGAATCAGATGCCTTTCAATTTTGAAAGAACTGATGTATTCACCTTTTTCAGACATTGTATAGAGGAAGTCGAGCCGGAGTTGGAAAAGGCCAATATAAAAATAGAGCTTATAAATATGTTGCCGGATTATAGATTTTTGTATATAGACAGAGCTCAAATCAGGAGAGTTGTTTTAAATATACTCGATAACTCAAAAAAATACATGAATAAGGAAGAAGGAAAGATAGAGGTAACATTACGAGAAAAAGACAATAACATAATAGTGCAGATTAAAGATAATGGTGCAGGTATACCAAAAAATGATCTGCCGTTTATATTCGATAAGTTTTATAGAGCCGATACTGCAAGGAGCACCAAAGCCGGAAGTGGCCTTGGATTGGCTATTACAAAGCAAATAATTGAAGGTCATCAGGGGAAGATATGGAGTATAAGCAAGGAAAATGAAGGAACCAGTATACTTTTCTCACTAAAAAAATTATAATATTTGTATGATGTACCTAATACGATACATAATTAGGGTGTGAAAGGATAAGTTTGATATGAAAAATATTTTAATAGTTGAGGATGATCAAAGTATTGCAGAGCTCCAGAAGGATTATCTAGAAATTAGCGGTTTTTCTGTTGAAGTGTGCCCCGATGGAACAAGTGGGCTTAAATATATTGAGGAAAAAGAATGCGATTTAATTATTTTGGATATAATGCTGCCAGGTGTTGACGGGTTTGAAATACTTCGTAAAATAAGGGATACAAAGGATATTCCTATATTATTGGTATCGGCTAAAAAGGAAGAAATTGATAAAATTAGAGGTTTAGGCCTTGGTGCCGACGACTATATAACCAAACCCTTTAGCCCTGGAGAACTGGTAGCAAGGGTTAATGCTCATCTTGGGAAATACGAGAGATTAAAAAATAAGTATAGAAATAGTGGTCCGAGCAATGTTCTTCAGGTAAGAGGATTGGAGATTCAAAAGGATTCACGTATTGTCAGTGTTAATGAAAAAGAGGTCAGTCTGGCCCAAAAGGAATTTGATTTGCTTTTATTTATGGCTATGAACCCTAACAGGGTATTTAGCAAAGAAGAGCTGTTTGAAAAAATATGGGGTCTTGATTCGCTTGGAGATACTGCTACTGTTACAGTACATATTGCAAGGATAAGGGAAAAGATTGAAGCGGATCCATCCAATCCCCAATATATAGAAACCGTATGGGGAGCAGGTTATAGGTTTAGAATCTAGAGTGAAAAAATAGTCTAGAAGAAAGTTCTATTAAATTCAATTTGTTTAGCCATTTGAAAATATATGAAACATACAGGATAACGAAAAAGAGATAGGATTTAATTCCTATCTCTTTTGTGTCGTTTAATCGGGGTGAGAGGACTTGAACCCCCGGCATCTTGGTCCCAAACCAAGCGCGCTACCAGCTGCGCTACACCCCGCCGTCAAGCGACAAGAGAAATTGTACTACATCCCTAAAAGTTTATCAACAGCTAAATATAATTATTACGTTAAGTTATTGTTTATAATCGTTTAAATGCTTATTGTTGCTTTCAATTTCTAGAGTTTTCGTAAAAGACAACTCTTTTTTTATACATGTATTGTCTATGTATAATATTACCAATCAAATGTAATATAACCGTAATTGAACCGTACAAGCATATGAATTATAATATAAAGGGGGATTCCATACCCCTCTATATAATTATTTATACAGCGATAATTTAAAGAGGTGTTCAGCATTAAGAGGATTTTAGGGCAGATAAGACGTGCAATACAAGATTATGACATGATAAAGGAAGGTGATAGAATAGCAGTAGGAGTGTCGGGTGGCAAGGATAGCCTGACTTTGCTTCTTGCATTAAGGAATTTACAGAATTTTTACCCTCAAAAATTTCATCTTGAAGCTATTACTATTACTTTGGGAATTGGTGACTTTGATCTTACACCTGTTAAAGAATTGTGCAAAAGTATAGGAGTTAATTACACTGTTGAAGAGACTCTTATAGGTAAGATAATATTTGAAGAAAGGAAGGAGAAAAACCCATGCTCTCTTTGTGCTAATATGAGAAGAGGTGCCCTTCACAATATTACAAAGTCACTGGGATGCAACAAGATTGCTCTTGCACATCATAAGGATGATGTTATTGAAACCCTTCTGTTAAGTACTTTTTATGAAGGTCGTATACATACCTTTTCACCGGTAACATATCTTGACCGCAAGGATATTTACATGATCAGACCTCTTATATACACTGAGGAAAAGGAAATAAAGGCCTTTATTAAGGAGTATGGGATTAAAACAGTTAAAAGTCCGTGTCATATTGACGGATACACCAAGAGAGAAGACATCAAGAACATGTTGAAGGAAATGTCAAAAGAAAAAAGGGACATAAAATCAACTATTTTCGGTGCTATTAAGAGATCGGGAATAGATGGTTGGAAAGAATGAAAAGGAGTGGAGAACGAGAATGAATTACATAAGAAAAATAGTAGCATTATACACAGCCATAGCCGTATTGTTTCTTGCACCTGTAAGCTACGTTTCGGCTGAACCGACTATTATATACCAAAAGATTGAAAAGGAAAATATTACATCGGGTGCCACTTTAGAGAAGATTACAAAGTTTACAACTGCCGGTTGGCAGAGTATAAATGTTTTGAGAATTGATTTGGGTAATCCAAATATAAAAATAGATTCATTGACCAATATGGATTCGGCTATGAAGCTGACGAAGCTAAAAACGCTTGCTGAAGCCAGAGGAGCAGTGGCGGCTGTAAATTCAAGCTTCTTCAATTGGGTAGATGCGGCAAACGGACAGGGATATGTAGACGGTACTATTATTGAGTCCGGCAAAGTAATAAGTGCCCAGTCCGGATATAACAGCACTGGGGATAATATGGCCTCAATAGCAATAGATAATGCAAATAATGTGTTTTTCGATTATTGGAAGACAAATATAAAGCTTGTGGCACCAAACGGAAAGCAGATTGATGTGGCACAATTTAACAAGCCAAGCAGAGTAGACCATAAGGATATAATTGTGTTAGACAGAAGATGGGGTAAAATGTCTATAGGCTCATCCCAAAAGTACCCTAAGATGCTTGAAGTTGTTGTTGATGATGGAAAAATTATTGAGATCAGATCATCACAGCCTGCTGTTGAGATACCTCAAAACGGATTTGTTATAGTAACATCAGGTAGTGCAAATCTAATAACCAATAATTTTAAATTGGGTGATGAAGTAAAGCTATCAATTAATACAACACCCGATTGGAGTTCAATATCTGTTGCAATGACAGGTAGTGCTATCCTTGTAAAAGATGGAAAGATTCCTGCTAAGTTTTCACAGAATGCAGCCGGTAAGAACCCAAGAACTGCCGTAGGTTGCACAAAAGACGGAAAGCAACTTATAATGGTTGCATTAGACGGTAGACAGAGTCATGCAGTTGGAATGGAACAGAGTGAATTGGCAAAACTCATGATTGAGCTTGGTGCATACAATGCACTGAACTTTGACGGTGGCGGTTCTACCACAATGGTAGCACGTCACCAGGGAGATAAAAATCTGTCTTTAATAAACAGTCCTTCAGATGGTGCTCAAAGGTCCGTAGCTGCAGGATTGGGAGTGTTTTCTGTTGCTCCGCCGTCCGAACTTGATGGAATTATACTTGATGCAGCAGATGGAAATGTTTTCGTAAATACATCAAGAAAAATTGATATAATGGGATATGATAGATACTTAAATCCTATTGATGTGGATAAAAGTAAGGTTACATTCAGTGTTACGGGAGTAAAGGGAGAATTTGTCGGAAACACATTTTATCCTAAGTCAACAGGAAAGGCTGTTATTAAAGCAACTATCGGAAATATAAGCTCCACCATTGAAGTTCAGGTTTTGGAAAGCCCTCTTTCACTCAGTTTAAATGCAGATTCTGTAAAAGTACCGCTCAACGGCACCAAAACATTCACTATCACAGGTACCGATAAAAACGGATACACAACAACAATTAACCCGGCGGATGTCAAATGGTCTGTAAATGGAGGAATAGGAAGCTTTGTTGACGGAGTTTTTAAAGCTTCCAACTCGGGAACAGGATATGTAGATGCGTCTATTGGTAATGTGCATGCTTACTGTGCTGTAGCGGTGGCTTCCAATAAATTTACTGTTATTGATGGCTTTGAGGAGTTTAACGGCACATACATGTCAAGTCCGGACAAATTACCGGGTTCTTACGAGATATCCAGGGAAGTTAAAAAGTCAGGATATTATTCAGGCAGACTTACTTATAATTTTTCCACCACTTTAGAGGGTACAAGAGCGGCATATATATCCTATGCGGACAAGGAGGTAACTATAGCTCAAGGTGCTGAAAGGCTGGGTATTTGGGTTTATAACGACCATACATCATCAAACTGGCTTAGGGCAGAGTTGTATGACTCCGCGGGAAGCAAACAAATAGTTGAGTTTACAAAGGAAATGAACTGGGATGGCTGGAAATATCTTGATGTATCTCTTGCAAATATAAAGCTGCCTGCACGTGTATCAAGGATATACATTGCACAGGTAAATCCTGTTTCCGATAAGGGGGTTATATATTTTGACAATCTTTCTACTTCGGTATCCTCCTATCCGTCCCTTGAAAATGTAAAGGTTCCCCCAAATACTGAGTTTAAGGATCCTGCAAATAAGACAGTTGCATTTAGCAAGTCATCGCAATCATTCCGAATAAGTGTATTTGGACAATCGGCAGAGCCTAAGACTATTCTCCAAAAGCTTATTACTCAAAGATTTACTCAGGCAATAAGCAAGGATATGTCTGAGATGGCTGCTATAGTCGGTAATGGAACTCATAAAATGACCGGAAATATAAAGGTGCAAACATTGTCAACAAGCAAGAAATATAAGGCAACGGACTACAAGGGCGTAAGGATTATTCAATTGGATACATCGAAAAAAAGTCTAAGATTGAGCGATGAGAATCAATGGAAATGGTTTTTGGATAAATTAAATTCTTTTAAAGGTGATAATGTACTTATTTTCATGTCCGATTCACCGAAGAATTTTACAGACAAAATGGAAGGCAATCTGTTTAGGGATATTCTTTCAGAATACAGTAAAACTAAAGGCAAAAATGTTTGGGTGGTATATAAAAACGTCACAAATTCAACTGTAACGGAAAATGGAGTTAAGTATTTCTCCACAGTAGGATATGACATAGCAGGATTAAACTCATCCAATGCGGCATCTAAAGCAAAATACCTATTAATAACTGTAAACGGCAAAGAAATGAGCTATGAATTTAAACCATCGGTTTAGAAATATACAGCAGTATAGAGGAAAAAGCAAACACTATCTTGGCATTCCCAAGATAGTGTTTGCTTTATTATAGAAACATATTATATAATATTGGTATGTTGATTTTATATTGATGGTCTAGGTTAATGGGCAGAGGCAGCTATGATAAAGAATATTATTTTTGATTTTGACGGTACAATAGTAGACAGCAAGCATGTTAATATGAATTTGTACAATGAAATTGCGAAAAAAAACAAGTTTAAACCCATAACTGAGCATGATCTGGAGCATTTAAGCAGGCTTTCATATAAAGATAAGATAAAATATTTGGGCATACCCTTTTATAAAATACAGGCACTTATAACCGGGGTGCTTAAAAGCTATAAGAGCCATTTGAATAGCATTGAATTGATTGAAGGTATGAAGGAAGTACTTTACAAGCTGAAGGAGAGAAATGTTTGTCTTAGTGTGATTTCTTCCAACTCCGAAAGCAATATAAGAGAATACTTTCAAAATTCGGGCATAGATGTTTTTGATGATATCCACTCTTCAAAAGGCCTTTTTGGCAAGGACGTTTCCATATCAAGGTACATAAGTAAGTCCGGAATGGATAAGAGTGAGACATTATATGTTGGTGATGAGGTCAGAGATATTGAAGCGTGCAAAAAGTGTTCCGTTAAAATAATAGCTGTGACCTGGGGATATGATATAGCGGATGTATTAAAGCTTAATAATCCGGATTTTATTGCAAATAATCCAAATGAAATATTGGATATATATGATAGTATCACATAAAAAATACCTCAATAATGTATTTAATATAAATGCCTTTATTGATGTACAAACATGATGAAAGAGGTAGGATATGGTAAAAGTTAAAAGTGTAAAAAAGTCAAAAACCAATGGGTCCGGTGCAAAAAGACCGCCAGTGGCAGCAGTTGTAATCAGTGTCTTATTTGTAATTATTGTTGCAGGCATAATAGTTGCAGGTGTTTTAAGCCTTCAAAACAAAGCTGTGAATAAAGAGTTGATTGATGAGAAGTTGACAGAAATGGAAGGGCTTATTGATCAAAACAAGTTGGAAGAAGCTAAAAAGGTCGGCAATGAAATTCTTGCAATGAAAATTGATGATGAATCAAAGATTAGCGTATATTGGGAAATGGCCATATGTGAAAGCTATCAAGGTAATTTTGGTACAGCTATCGATTATGCAAACAAAATATCATCGATAGATGTCTCTTCAGGACACTTTATGCTTGGACTTATATATACCGATATGAAGAGATATGATCAGGCCATAAATGAGTTTACAGCATCAGGTCAAACAGGAGCCATATATAAAGAGGAGGCAGACAGGCGAATTGAGGAGCTTAGAAAGCTTTTAGGCAGTACAAATCAGTAAAAGTTTTATGATTATAAATATTCTATAATTATAAAGTTTCTATGATTATTAAAAAGTGACTTTGCACAAGAGACAAAGTCACTTTTTAATTAAGCATCAGCTTATTTTTGTGAGATTGGCAAATGCAGCCATAAGCCTTTTCATACCGACACCTTTAAAGTGTATTTCAAGCTTGAAATCGTCTTTTTCCTTTTCTACTCTGGTTATGATACCTATGCCGAACTTTTTATGTTCAACCTTGTCTCCAATATTGAATACCGAATTGGAGGCAGTAGAATCCTTTTGAATATTATTGATTTGCCTTGGAAAAGCCGAATTACCCTTATTGTCTGAAATACCGGTTTTCAAGCTGGAATCCGATTTGAATGATGGCCTTCCATATACTTCTATAAGCTCTGAAGGAATTTCGTTCAAAAATCTGGATGCTTTGTTATAAGTTGTATTTCCGAACAATGTACGGCTGAAGGTGCTTGTCATATAAAGCCACTTTTTAGACCTGGTTATTCCCACATAGCAAAGCCTTCGTTCTTCTTCTAACTCGGTTTCATTTGTAATGGCACGATAGCCGGGGAATATACCCTCTTCCATTCCTACAAGAAAAACAGCAGGGAACTCAAGGCCCTTTGCACTGTGAAGAGTCATAAGTACAACATTGTTTTGCTCCTCTTCAAGCTTGTCTATATCGGCAACTAGAGAAATAGCAGAGAGATAGGATTCAAGGCTCTTGTCCTCTTCTCTTTGTTCAAATTCAATAGCACCCGATATGAGCTCCTGTATGTTTTCCATTCTTGTCTGGGCTTCCACTGTATTTTCAGCTTTCAATTCATCCATAATACCCGACTGCTTTATGACTTCTTCTATGAGCTTTGAAACAGTTAATTCGTCCTTTAATGCCCTAAATTGGTTAATAAGGCTAACAAAACCTTCCAGCTTGGCAGCGGCTCTTTGAAGTTCGGGAATGCTTGAAGCAGAATCAATCAGGCTGAAAATACTGCAGTTTCTCTGAATTGAGAGCTCTTCCGCTCTGTCTACAGTGGTATTTCCTATACCTCTTTTAGGCACATTTATAATTCTTTTAAGACTTATGTTGTCCGAAGGATTTTGAATGACCCTTAAGTATGCAAGTATATCCTTTATTTCTTTTCTGTCATAGAACCTCAAGCCCCCAAAGATCTTATAGGGTATGGATTCACGCATGAGCATTTCTTCTAAGATACGCGATTGGGCATTTACTCTGTAAAGTATTGCAAAATCTCTATAATTAACATTTTCAAATGTTGTAAGCCTTTTAATTTCAGAAGCTACAAAAGCAGCCTCCTGATACTCGTTTGAGCCTTGATAATATTGAATTTTAGGCCCTTGTTTTTTTTCGGTCCAAAGGCTTTTGTTCTTTCTGCCTGTATTGTTTTTTATTACATTATTTGCCGCATCAAGTATTAACTGGGTTGATCTGTAGTTTTGCTCGAGTTTTATGGTTTTGCAGTCTTTAAACTCCTTTTCAAAGTCAAGTATATTTCTGATGTTAGCACCTCTCCAGCCGTAAATTGACTGATCATCATCTCCTACTACGCATAGATTCCTGTTTTCTTGTGCCAAAAGGCTTATTAATGTGTATTGTGCAGTATTTGTATCCTGATACTCATCTACCAGGATATATCTGAATTTTTTCTGGTAATAATCCAGAACATCTTCATGCTCTACAAAAAGCTTGATTGTAGTAATTATTATGTCATCAAAGTCAAGAGCATTGTTTTGAAAAAGCTTTTTCTGATAAAGCTCATAGATTGAAGCTACTTTACTCATTCTAAAGTCAGACTGATACATCTTGCTGTAGGTTCTGCTGTCAATTAGCTCGTCCTTTGCCCTTCCAATGGCATCAAGCATTGCCTTTGGAGGAAAGTTCTTGTCGTTGAGGTTCAGTTCCTTAAGGCAGTCCTTTATAACAGTTAATTGATCATCGGTATCATAAACTACAAAGCTGTTGTCATATCCCAGCTTATTTATATATCTTCTAAGTATTCTGATACATGTAGAATGAAATGTTCCTATCCACATGCCTTCAGCCATGGAACCCATGAGCCTTTCAATTCTTTCCCTCATTTCCCTGGCAGCCTTATTGGTAAATGTAATAGCCAATATGCTTGCAGGATGCACTGTTCGTCCCCTTAAAACTCTGACGGTATCCTCGGATAGTTCGGCTTTTTGGTTGGGAGGCAGGGTATTTACAATGCTTCGAAGCATGTCAATGTCATCATCTACTGCATATGCAGGTATGCGATCACTTTTATATGAATCTCCAAACCTTATCATATGTGCAATTCTATTGACAAGAACAGTTGTCTTTCCTGAACCGGCACCGGCTAAAATTAGAACCGGACCGTTTATTGTAAAAACTGCTTCTCTCTGTTTATCGTTCAAATTAATATACTGGGACTCAATTAGCTTGTCCCTTAATTCTGCAAATTCCTTTATGTTATTCTCACCGGATATCATTAATTAATCACCTTCGCAATAATTGGATTTATCAAAATGGATAACTTATTTAGTATAACATAGTTTTTATTCTTCTTAAAGCAAAAAAGCTGCATAGTCAATACGCAGCTTTTTTGCTTTTAAATCATTGATTATTCACAATTTTAAGTATTATTAAATAGTTACCCTGATAAAATTAAATAATAATATATAGATTAAGACTCGGGTTCAATTAAGCCATAATCTCCATCTTTTCTTTTATAAACCAAATTAACCTGATTTGTTTCTGAGTTTGAAAACATAAAAAACTGATGACCTAAAAGATTCATTTGCAGTATTGCTTCTTCAACTGTCATAGGCTTTATTGCAAATTTCTTTGAGCGTACTACTCTAAAATCATTCTCTTCGTCAATATCAGAAAAGGATGAAACATCTTCAGCTTTTATGGCTTCAGCTTTGAGCTTCTTTTCAAGCCTAGTTTTATTTTTAATTATTTGTCTTTCAATTACATCCACAACTTTATCTATAGAAGTATACATATCGCCGGTTGATTCCTCAGCCCTTAAAATAAGGCCATTGGACGATATGGTAACTTCAAGGATATGTCTCATTTTTTCCACACTCATTGTAGCTTTAACTTCTGTATTGGGATGGAAGAACTTTTCAAGCCTTCCGATTTTTTTAATCACCATTTCCTTTAGTGCAGGAGTAACTTCAATATTTTTTCCACTAATGATAAATTTCATAAACATGCAGCCCCTTTCATACTTTCTTAGTGGGTTTTATGACATATCTACAATAAATGCTTCGTATAATATTATATAGATTACCAATTTTCGCTGATTTTAAACAGAAGATATGTCCAAATTTTTGATAGCTTGAAAGCTATAAGATTAAATGAATTTTTCGACTCCCCCTTTGATGTAAATACTTATTATTTTTTAGAAATAATCGTATTGGCTAAATTAATGCCATACAATAGTATTCTACATATACTTAATTAAATCCTTCTACTAAAGAATTAAACACTAAAAATTAATTTTAAGTCACTTTATACTTTTTGTTTTTCAAAAAATTACCATGAATTTTGTTCATGTTAAGAAAGTTATCCACATTTTCACCATGGTAATTAAATCCAAGCTGCAAATGACTATTGACATTTTCATAATAGGGCTATAGTTCCCACCCCAGAGGGGTTATAGGTTTGCCAATAAATGGTGAGGGAATCGCACTTTATCCCACAAAACATTTGTTTTTTGTGTGAAAAAGCTGTGGATAATGTGAATAAATCTGTGAATAACTTAAATAGGCTTGTTTTACCTGTGGATAAGTGGGGGGTAAAATTTAATGCCAAAATTTTTAAGTATTGAACAATTTTATCTAGTAATTAGAAAATTATAGTTTTAAAACCTGAATATGGCATAACGAAAAAATAAAAAAATAGATTAAGCATGGAGGTCTAAAATGAGCTTAAATAGCCAATATTCATTCTATCCTGTTCAACCGGATAATCCAAGTGATTCCGAAAGATATTTTCTAACTTATCATGCTCTCAAAGAAAAAGGACGACCTGAGGATTTAAATTATATTATGAAACTCATGCAGCCGCCTCCTGACATAACTAATTATGCAAAACCGGGCCAATTCAAAGGAATTAAAGTGGGGATAATAGGCGGAGGTTTGGCCGGTCTTTCATCTGCCTTTGAACTTTTAAAACTTGGCTTCGATATAACACTTTATGAAGCATTGGATGATAGAATAGGCGGAAGGGTATATACAATATACTTTGATAAAAGCAATAATTTGTACGGTGAATTTGGACCTATGAGAATTCCTGTTTCTCATGAGACAGTGTGGCATTATATAAATTTATTCGGGCTTCCCACAAGGACATTTTTACAGGTGGATAACAATGCTTTTATATATATGAGGAATTGCAGAGTGAGGAATGATTCTGGCGGAGTTGGGGTGATGAAGTACATATACCCTAAATATGAATTGTATCCATGGGAACGAACAACAAGTTGGCAGAGGCTTTATTATACGGGAACAGAAAGCCCGCTTTTTATGGCTCCGCCTGAAGTAAGGGCAGAGATACTTCAGGTTAAAGCATCTTATAATGAAAAAACATTATTATTTAGTAATGTGGATAACTTGAAAATGATGACGTCAATGGGATTAAGCCAGGGTGCCGTCAGCATTTTATCAAATCTTTCGACTCTTTTGAGCGGAAACCTATATAACAGTTATATTGACTTCATACAAGAAGGATATCCTGCAGATCTGTCATATTTATATGAAATACCCGGAGGCATGGCAAGGCTTGTAGATGCTTTTTGGAGGTCGCTTACAAATGTGGATATTTTAAGTAGATACAGTAAAGTAAATGCAAATTGTCTCGGTAATTTTACATTTAAACAGGGATGTTGGGTAGATGGTATAAATTTTGACAGGTCTTCCAATAAAATAAGGCTTAGCTATGAGATAACAAAGACAGGGGTAAGGGTAAATGAAGCATTTGACTACATTGTTTGTGCAATACCCTTCTCGTCCCTAAGGAATGTACATATAGATCCTTTATTCAGCGGTATTAAAATGCGGGCAATCAAAGAAGTAAATTACATTACGGCACAAAAAACAGTATTGTTATGTAAGGAACGATTTTGGGAACGGGCCGGAATAGTTGGAGGCGGCTCCTATACCGACCTGCCTACGACCAGTATATGGTATCCGTCGGATCATTTGAAGTATATTGGTACTTCATGTTGTGCAGGGAAACTTCCATATAATCAACCCGGTGTAATAACAGGCTCATATAGTATTGGCATGGATGCCACCCGTTTTGCAAATTTGCCGCAGGAGATGCTGGAGGAACAAATAAAAAGACAGCTTGAAATTGTTCATGGTCTGCCAAACGGTTACCTCAACAGCATTGTACAGGAATGCAAGACTGTTAACTGGGACCGGCAGCCTACATTCAGAGGATCATTGTGCTTTTTTGCACTGGGGCAAAAGGAATTGTTCTCATACGGTATGGCAATGCCCGAGTATAATGAAAGAGTGTTTTTTGCAGGAGAACATATATCGGCTGTACATAGATGGATGCAGGGAGCCTTACACAGTGGTATGGTTGCTGCAAATTGTCTTGCAGATGCATGCAAAAGACATGGTAACTAATAAAGAATTAAATTTATATCCAATAAAAATGAAATATGAATTATAATTATCTAAAATAGGAAACTTTTTTTTAGTGCGGTGGCACTAATAAGTATAAAGCCTATTTTTTTTATTTGATAGATTAATCCGGATTAATCCAGTGGAATAACCACAAAACACAGGCCTGAAGGAGTTGATAAATTGATTGACCATAATTTAATAAACCGATGCAAGGAAGGAGATATTGAGGCATTTGGAAGTCTTGTTGAAAAGTATAATGATATGGCCGTAAGGACAGCTTTTTTAGTCACAGGACGAAGCGATATAGCAGAGGATATAGCTCAGGAGGCATTCATACAGTGCTTTTATTCGTTAAAAAAACTCAAGGATAATGAGTTTTTTAACAGCTGGTTTTATAAAATCCTTGTGAGAGTGAGCTGGAAAATGGCATCAAAGCATAAGAATCAAGTATCGGTTGATTCGTCTCAGATGGAAGGCATTTTGGGTTCATCCGATGAGAATAAAACATGGGACATAGTGGAGACCAAATTAAGAAATGCGGAAGTTTCCAAAGCCATTGAAAAGCTTAGTCCTAAGCTTAAAACCGTTATTGTTCTCTATTATTATAACAGCTTTCAAATCAACGAAATTTCTATGATTCTAGGTTGTAATGAGAACACGGTCAAGTCAAGACTACATAAGGCTAGGAAAAAGCTTGAAGAGTTTTTAATGAAAAGCCATAAGCATGAGAGTAAAAAAATTATTATTGGAAAAGGAGTTGGGACAGATGAAAGATCAAATACAATTTGATTTATTGATTAAAAAATCACTGGATAATAAATCACACGAAATTGATGTATCGGATAATATGCCGGAAAGGGTTAAGGCAGCAATTAATTATGATATGTCTAAAAGCTCGGTACAAAGGTTTATGAATAGAACTGCCACAGTTGGACTGTTTTCACGGAAACAAGCTGCTGCAGCTATGCTTCTATTGATTTTTAGCATGGCAGCCGTTTATAACTTTAATCCCCAGGTTAAGGCTTGGGCTCAAAAGCAAATAAATCAAATTATTAATACAATTGAAATTACTTTATCGGGAGACGGTTCTCATATTAAATCAAGTGAAAAGATCATTACTGCCGGAGATGAAACGATTCATGTTTCAACGGAAGAGAGGGCATACGAAAACGATGATATCCCTGATGTGGATATAAAAGAAGTTGAAGCTGTAGCCGGGTTCAAGGTCAAACTGCCTGATTATCTGCCTGAGTCTTTAAATCTGCCTGACAAGGTATCTGTCCTGGACTATAACTATAGCTGGGTAAGCTTAAATGAAGATGGTTCTGATTATATTGTAGATACAACCGATTCTGATTTGGCCAAGGAAATTATGAATGATATGGCAATAAATGCAAAAGCAAGAAATGTAAAGATTAAACTAAATGATGCAAAAAATGAATTTGACGGTTTATGCCTTTTTACCGTATCTAATGGTCAATTCATAAATATATATGGTAACCAGGGAAAACTCATTAATATATTGGATAAAACAGCAACTTTGTATGAAAATGATGTTACACTGAATAATGAATCACAAAATGAAACCAAAAAAGTAACAGAAAGAATATTGGAATGGCAAGACGGTGATATCCACTACAGAATAGATGATTATTCTGGGCTTAGAGCGGACGAGCTCATAAAGATTGCAGAGTCAATCATTAAGAAACTATAGAAATGGCATAAAACATCATTGTCAAGGAACCTATAAGCTCTAAATAGTAACTTCTAAGGAGTAATAGTTACGGTCTGTGCTTGTGGGTTCCATTCCACATTAAGGCCCAGATTTTCAAGAAGAAATCTTAAAGGCATATAAGTTCTGCCGTTCACTATTTGGGGTGCAGTATCCGATTGTTTTGAAACACCGTTTACAATCATTACATTGCTTGAAACAGTTAAAGAAATGTTTGTATTACCGTAAGAAAGGGTTGTAACTGCTTTTTCTGCATCCCATTGGACTTTTCCTCCCAATACTTCAATAATTGATCTTATAGGCACCAATGTACGTGAATTGCTTATTATCGGTACTGTGCCACGTCCGGGATCAATTTCTGAATCTGTACCATTGACATTCATCATTGGACTTCCTATTTTGAGTACTATCTTAGTACCGTTTGAGGATTTAGATTCATATATGGAAAACAAGCTGTCCCAGATTCTGGGGCTTCCTGTTCCAAGTCTCCATACAGTAAGACCCTGCAGATTCTTAAGCTTCACAATTCTTTCATACTTTTGTTCTATTGATTGGGGTGATTCATAATGATATTCCACTGAATCGATTTGTGAGCCGTCAATTTTTAACTTAGCCTTTTCTTCTTCTGAAAGTTTGTTGGCAGGTATATGTTTTTTTGTAATAAGATGACCGTTGGTGACTTCCGCAATTGAAGTGTATTTTTCCACCTCTTCAAGGGATGTTCTGTTATATGTATAGTAGTAATAAGTCTTATTTCTTATGCTTATAGAATATCGAACCCATTTTACAGGAACAATGTTAATTCCCAGCAGCATTTTCTCAGCTGCAGCACCTTTTGAAATTGCCTCATTCACTGCACCTTCCACTTTATCATATGGCTGTGTATAAGGCTGGCCCCATGTTGACGGCTCTATATTTTTAATTTTTCCTATAAGTTCATCGGGTGTATCATTTGAGGCTGAGTAACGTTCGAAGCTTTGAAAGTCATAGGCCATTAAAATGATACTATCGGATATTTTGCTTATTTTAGGAATGTCATATCCGTCAAAGTAGCCTGGAACATTGGTAGGATGTATTACTACCAATAATTTCTTATTTCCGAGGTTGTTTTTTAAATTGGTAAGGAATTTTGTGTATTTTTCTTTTAATCCTGTTCTCTTGTCAACACTGTAGCGGCTGTTTTCTATAGTGTCCCTGAAGCCTTCAAAATCCAGCACAACACCGTCAAAGCCCAATGTGTCCAATGTTTCACGGATTGGATCAATTATATATTTCTTCCAGTCGCTTTCTCTCATATTTAGAAATTCTATAGCACTATTCTTCTTATCACTGTAATCGGCAGCATCAAAAAAAACCGATAGATAAGCATCTCCGTTTTTATTGATTTTCTTGTATTCATCCTTCCTGCTTAAATCGGGAACAATATTGGGAATTTTAATTGTTTTACCAATTTTAATAGAGTTATAATCGCTTATGTTGTTGAACTCACCAAGAATTTTGTAAGGAACTTCATACCTAGAAGCGATGGAAGATAGAGTATCTCCGGAAGCAATACTGTATTCTTCCCGAATTCCATCTCCTGTTTTGTAAGGAATCCCGTATTCAGATCTATTATCGAATTTACTTATACCAAATGAATACTTTGTGGTGAATTGAATTATGTCTTGGTTATTTCTGGCAAGTCTTGCCCATTGAAAGTACATATTGTTTTGATTATTTGAAAAGACTTCTTTAACATTATCGAATTCTGTAGAACTGTCAATTGAGTAGAAAACATTTATTGAGCCGGCAGATGATAAAGCTGTACCGAATAAAAGAATTATGAGAATCGTAAGTATTGTATGTAAATTTTTCATTTGTATATAGCCTCTTTTCAGTTTGCTTGTTTAATTAATGATATGGTTATATTTTATTCGATATTCTCTTTTTTTTCAACCAGTTTAATATCAAAACATCTAACTCTCTGCTCATTTCCAAAAGTTCTTCCGAGTTACCTATACCATTGAGACTAATATATCTGTTTACTTTTTCCTGCTTTTTCCTTATCTTGTTTTCCAATGCATTTACTCTTTTCAAAATTCCCACATCCTTGTCCGGTAATTTTTTTCAGCAGCAATCAAAGCCTATTATCATATTCAAATAATTAGAGCGAAGCCGTAAAAGCAATAAAACAGCTTGTACATTATATTAAAAGTGATTAATCCTTTGCACTTTTAATATAGCTAAAACATATAATGTGATGTCATAATATTTGACTTTCACTGGAATTACTTATGAAAAAAGACAGCATTTATGGATGGAAATATAAAAAACTATGCAACTGTACTAATTAACATTATATATAATATTGCACAAAATGTCAATACATTCCTATAATGTAAATATATCGACACAATACGACATAAAAATACTGCAATTATTATAAAAAGTAATCTCTTAAATATTTTTCGGCAAATATTTGTCGTATGATTATACTCCAGCCGTAATTGTGAAAGAATTACTTTCCCCATGAGCAAGCAGACACGAAAGATGGAAAACAGGGCAAGTAATTCTTTATTCATCCCTTACACAATTAACAAAAATTACATACCTTCTCCAGGAATAACAGCATCAACAATACCATAAACCAAAGCACCGACTATAGCACTAAAGGGTGAAACACTATAACCCGGTACGAAAAATTGAGTTACATATATTATTACTGCAGCTAGTATAAATCCTGATATTCCTCTTCCAAATGGGGATGCATTTAAATTTAAAAAACGTAGGGCCAAAAAATCAAGAACTGATAAAACAACAGCTCCTAATATAAGTGGCCACAATCCATTTATCGCAAATCCAGGAGTCAGGAAAGCAGTGATTCCGAGAATTATAATACTTGATACTAATCTTAATACCAGATGCATAATTCCTGCTTCGCCTGTTTTTGCGTATTGATTAGCCATTATACAACATCCTTTCATATTTAGATTCATAAATAGTGTTAACAATTACTTGAAAAATTATTCAACATGAAAGATATGCAATATAATTGTATAAAACTATAATTTTATATATAATGTTTATAATGTTTAAGATGAGGAGTAAAATCATTTTTGCAAAAACTGCATTAATTTGATAAAATAAATAGAGTATTAATTAATAATTATAAAGAGAATATTTTAAAAGTGATGATTGGGAGAGTAGCTTTAAAATTGCTTCAGAGAGAAACTGATAACCTGTCATACATCAATGCGAAAAATTGCATTGTAATATGAAGGTTAGGCTGGAACAGTTTTAGTTAATTTTAATGTGAAGTGCACCCATGAATTTGAGGCTGAATAGATTAGGCTTTCACGGAGAAGCACCGTTATGCTTTTGAGATGGGTTTATTCCCGAATTAGAGTGGAACCGCGACTTGATTCGCCTCTATATACGTATAATATATAGAGGCGTTTTTAATGTCTAGAGAAATATGTACGGCAACAATAAGAGAGAGGTATTGATCATGTTTAAGGGGTTAATTAGTGATGCAAAAAGCATTGCACAAAGAGATCCGGCAGCGAAAAGCGTACTGGAGGTAATTTTGCTTTATCCGGGTTTTCATGCCATATTTAGTCACAGAATAGCACACTGGTTTTATAATAAAAAATTGTTTTTTATTGCTCGATTAATCTCACAGATTTCCAGATTTTTTACCGGGATAGAAATACACCCGGGTGCTAAAATCGGAAGAGGGCTGTTTATTGATCACGGCATGGGGATTGTTATAGGTGAGACGGCTGAAATCGGTGATAACTGTACGATATATCATGGAGTTACCCTTGGAGGAACAGGAAAAGATAAGGGTAAGCGTCACCCTACCATAGGAAATAATGTACTTATAAGTGCGGGTGCTAAAATATTAGGACCGTTTAAGGTAGGCGACAATTCAAGGATTGGTGCTAATGCTGTAGTTCTGAGGGAAGTTGAGTCCAATACAACTGTTGTGGGAGTGCCTGGAAGGCCTGTAAAAAGAGGGAATGAAAAAATTGTCCCATCTTTTGAACTGGACCATATCCACATTGGCGACCCAATTGCCCAGGAGCTTTGCAGGATGAGGGCAAGAATAGAGTGCCTTGAAAAGCTTCATGAAGAGAAGGATAATATTAATTTTAATAAAGAGCTTAAAAAGATGACATATGAGCAGTTTGAAAGATTTGATACGGAATAGATAATGTATAATTGATAAAATATTAATTTCATTAGTTTCATATTATGAAGGGAGATTCAACCAATGAAGATTTACAACACCATGACAAGAAAAAAAGAAGAATTTAAACCGTTAGAGCCCAACAAGGTAAAAATATACTCGTGCGGACCAACGGTTTATAACTATTTTCACATTGGGAATGCCAGGCCTTTCATTGTTTTCGATACTCTGAGAAGGTATCTGACATTTAAAGGCTACGATGTAATATTTGTCCAAAATTTCACAGATATCGATGATAAAATGATAAATAGGGCCAATGAAGAGGGAATTACTGTGAAGGAATTGGCAGACAGGTTTATAGCAGAATACTTTGTGGATGCAAAAGGCCTTGGAATTGCTGAAGCTACATTTCATCCCAGGGCTACTGAAAATATTGATGCTATTATTGATCTTATAAAAAAACTGGAGCAAAAGGGTTTTGCATATAATGTGGACGGAGATGTCTATTTTAACACTAAAAGCTATAAAGAATATGGAAAGTTATCCCAGCACAGTCTGGATGACCTTGATGCCGGTGCAAGGATAAGCGTTGATGAGAGAAAACGTGATCCAATGGATTTTGCACTCTGGAAGGCACAAAAGCCCAATGAGCCTGCATGGGAAAGCCCGTGGGGGTTGGGACGGCCCGGATGGCATATTGAATGCTCTGCAATGTCTATGAGATATTTAGGTGAGACCATTGATATTCACAGCGGGGGACAGGATCTTACATTTCCGCACCATGAAAATGAAATTGCACAAAGCGAAGCAGCTACAGGAAAGCCCTTTGCACGATATTGGATGCATAATGGATTTATTAATGTAAATAATGAGAAGATGTCAAAATCGAAAAATAACTTTTTTACTGTGAGGGATATAAGTAAGATATTTGATTATGAGGTAATAAGGTTTTTTATGTTATCCGCTCATTACAGAAGTCCAATAAATTTCAGCGACGATCTGCTTGAGCAGGCAAAGTCGGGACTTGAAAGGCTGTACACATGCCTTGACAACTTAAACTATCTTATTGAGAATAAGGATGCATCAAATCAAGGTGAGATTGATGAAGAATACAAGAGGAGTCTTTTAAGTTTTAAAGATAAGTTTATCGAAGCTATGGATGATGACCTCAATACTGCAGATGCATTGGCTGCTTTGTTTGATATGGTAAGAGAAATAAACTCTTACGCAAACTCCCATAAGGATGTTTCCTATAGCGGTCTTGTATATTCTAAAAACATGTTAAAGGAATTGGGAGGAGTGCTTGGCCTTTTGCAAAAAGAGAACAACAAGATGCTCGATAGTGAAATTGAAGAACTTATAAATAAAAGACAACAGGCCAGAAAGGATAAAAACTGGAAGCTTGCCGATGAAATAAGGGATAAGTTAAAGGAAATGGGAATTGCACTTGAGGATACACCTCAGGGAGTTAAGTGGAAACGCATATAATAGGCAATTACCATATTAAAAATGTTAATACCCCTATAAAAACAAAAAACTGCGGCAACTCAATCTTGCCGCAGATTCCTCTATTATTTATATCAAAAATAGGAGGTAAAAGTATAAGTGTACACTATTATTATAAATTTATATTAATATCTAGTCAATGTACAATTTGTTTATAAAAAGTTATTATATAGAAAAGTTTTTTATTCACTTTTCACAAATTTCTAATTTATTTCTTTACAATACTTCTAGAAAAAATAAATTGGAATGATTAATTTTTTGTTTTTTTATTATTTTTTATTGTTTTTTATTGCTTTACGTTTGTTTACATGTTGATTGAAATATGTTAAAATTATTCTAGACGGTTAAGTTTTAGAAAATTTCTTTGATCAGAGGAAATCCACTTCGTGATTTATTCATATCTGCTATATAAAATTATTTCAAATGTAAAATTTATTATTTAGTATATTTTTATATTTTGTATATTTTTATTTTGTACATTTAGAAATTATTTTAATTTTTTAATTTAAATTAAAGAATTAAAGCATTTGCAGTGGCAATGTGTATTATTTATATGGTATAATGCAAATAATTAAATATAGTAAAGGTTATACAACATATTAATTATTTTGTAAAGTAAGGTAAGATAATACAGATGCTTATAGAATTTATTGAAAATATATTAAAGGACAATAATGTAAGTCATAAGGATGTAAGTCAATACTCCCCCCTGGTGCTGGCCTATATAGGTGATTCTGTCTATGAGGTTTTTATACGTACTCTATTGGTTTCAAAGGGAAATGCACCTGTATACAAGCTTCACAAACAATCGGTTGCTTTTGTTAAGGCAAAAGCCCAGTCTGATATCATCCACAATATCATGGATAATTTAACTGAAGATGAGCGGGAGATTGTAAGAAGGGGCAGGAACGCAAAATCCGGCACTATTCCTAAAAATGCCGATGTTACAGAATACAAATACGCAACAGGCTTTGAAACGTTACTCGGTTATTTGTATCTGAGGAAAGATTTTGAGAGACTTACGGAAGTGTTAAAAATGTCTGTATCAGTATAAATACATTAAATAAAAGATAAATATAATGATAACAATATTAAATAGATGGTAAATATATTAAATAAATGATAAATATAAACTAAATAAGGATATAAAAAATAAATTAGTAAATATAAAATTGATTCCACTGCAATAACTCCTGTTAAAAACAGGTAATATCGATCTTTGAAAACTTCGCAAAACTATTGAAACTACTGGACTTCAAGGCGTTTTTGCGATATACTGTATGTAGAAAAATACTACATAT